>ENA-OXIT01000438-OXIT01000438.1-human-gut-metagenome-genome-assembly--contig:-NODE-438-length-9654-cov-8.90687_pt1 | contig 9654 bp, 9 predicted proteins | sample MGYA00249817_ERZ652362 | MGnify/ENA primary metagenome ERZ652362 (study PRJEB26925, sample SAMN05826634) | human gut metagenome | biome: ENVO:2100002; feature: ENVO:00000062; material: ENVO:00002003... | reverse complement strand
TACGAGATACTGATCGGTCTCGTGGGCTCGGAGATGTGTATAAGAGACAGATTCCCCTATGGGCGGTGACGCTCATCGGCGGGCTGTTCATCACAGTGCTGTCGTTCATTATGATAATGTCGGTGTACGGCAGGTTTTTCAAGCTGTACCTTTATACCGCAATCGCTCCCGTCCCTCTTTCTTCTTTGCGGGAGAGCCGAGCCAGAATGTCGGCAGGAGCTTTATCAAGAGTTATTGTGCCGTGTGCCTTGAGGGTGCAATCATCGTGCTTGCCTGCATTATCTTTTCGGTGTTTGCGGCTTCCCCGCCCGTGGTCAATCCCGATGCGGCTACGGTCACGATGGTGTGGAGCTATATCGGGGAACTGGTATTCAATATGCTCGTCCTTGTCGGTGCGGTCAAGATGGCAGACCGTGTCGTGCGTGAAATGATGGGCTTGTAAGGGAGAAAGCGGATGAAACGTGTATATATATTTAAGGACGGGGTACAAAATGCTTCGTTGTCGATAGATTTGGATTACAACCTTGAGATTGTAAGATGTGAAGATTTTGAGGATCGCATAAATCTAAAAGAATGTGCGAGGAAATCCTTTAATAAGGCGTTAAACGAGCGTGATTTAGGAGATTGTGAGGATTCAACATCTTCTCTGACTACGGGGGAAATTCATTTTGTTAGAGGAAATCCTACTGAGTTTTCAATGGATGTCTGCATTGTATGCAGAGATACAGAGGAAGATTTTTACAGACTTATTCACAAAAAAACAGGGTTCACTTATCGGGATGAATACTATTGGAACAAAGCCCCTCATTCCGCAGGAATACAGAAAAAGGCTAAGTATATTAAGAAAAGGGGAAAATGGCAGCTTGTCAGAACGCAGTATTTGAATATCAAAAACAGATACCTGCGGCAGAACGACCACGACCATCCCTCTTTCATATGCTATATTGAAGCTGTAAACAATGTATATAACGCAAGAATGAGTTGGAAGTAAACGGAGTAAAACTTGAAGAATCGTCATTTTTCCAAAGATGGCAATTTTTTTGTGCTAAAAAGGAGGTGTTTATGGATTGGAAGTAAAGATAAATAAAGAAATCCGCAATTACACGGAATCCATGTTTTTCGGGCTGTCTATGCGGCAGTTCCTTTTTTCCGCCCTTGCCTGCGGCATACTTCTATGCCCAGAAAGCAGGGCAAAATTAAGAAAACACCCTGCGGGTATCCCTTTATGCCCAAGATGCAGGGCGAGTAATTGACTTTGACCATCGCCCCTTTAAAAATGTGGATGTCATGGATGAGGCAATGATATCCTTATGGAATCAAAGAGTAAATCGTGATGACAATGTGTATATTTTGGGGGATTTCTGCTATAGAAACGAAAAAAGTGCGGAATGGTATCTGAGTCAACTAAAGGGACATAAGCATCTGGTTCTTGGCAACCATGATACCAGGCTGCTGGATAATGAGATTGCAATGGGATATTGTGACTCCATCGATAGGATGCTGTACGTGTCGGATAGTGGGAAAGAGATATGTCTGTGTCATTATCCGATGTCGGAATGGAATGGCTCTTACAGAGGTCACTTGCACTTTTACGGTCATATTCACGATAAGAGGGATGAAACATGGGAATATATGAATCAGAGGGAGAACGCTTATAATGTGGGCTGCATGTTATATGGATACAGACCGGTACGCCTGAATGAGATTGTGAAGGCGAACAGGACTATATGATTGTCTGCGGAGACTTTGGTCTTTGCGTAAGCGGCGGATGTTCGAAGAATATAGTGCCCAAAAAGGAAGTTTTATGTTATAATTCAAATAACATCAAGGACTTCGCAACACACAGAGCAGATGTAAGGTGGCATGATGAGTAAAAATATATGCAGATTAGATGGAAATCAAATTTTTTTATCCGTACTGAGGGATGATGAGGAGGCAGTCGGCTTATACGCGAAGTGGATGTCGGATGAAACCACCTGTGTCTTTATAGAGCATGCGCATTCTGTGGTGGACATCACCCGGATGCCCGGTTGGGTAAGAGACCATTCTGTCATGCGGATGGGAATTGTCCTGAAAGAGACAGATACATTGATTGGATATTGTCATATTGACCATCGAACTGAGGATATGTCAGCCTGGTTATCCATTAACATCGGAGAAAAGTCGGCGCGTGGAAAAGGCATTGGAACCGAAGTCGTGCAGATACTCTTGCGGTACTGCTTTATGGTGTTGGGAGTGTATAGTGTCCATCTGGATGTACTGGAAACGAACACCCCTGCCATTAAGTGTTACGAGAAGGCAGGATTCAGAATAAGTGGCAGATACCGGGGGCATTGTTACTATATGCGGAACCACTATGACTGGCTGCACATGGATATCTTATATGAGGAATACCGGCAACCACTTGAACCTTAAGGGGCTTCATGCGAAAAGTGTCCGCAAGTTAGCGGGCACAACAAAAAAAGTCCGTCGGTGCGTTAAAGCATCGACGGACTTTTGCTTTGTTATTTTACAAAAGTAAAAATCAAAAAATTACAGAGTCTGATGCACCTCGCGGATCACAGCGCCGGTAAGCTCCGGAGCTTTCGCGGGATCGATGTCATCGGGAAATTCCACATCAATGGTGGAAGCAACCGGCCGGTAGTTCAGACGCAGTGCGTTTTTCTGAATATAATCGGTAGCCTGATTGTAAGTGTCCTCCGTAACGCCGTTTAAAGTGATCGTATATAATTTTGCCATAATCTATCATCCTTTCTGTTGGTTTATGAGTTTGTGGAAACATTTCCTTGTTTCTGTATATAGTATATCTCTTTTTATAAAAAAAAGAAATGCGCAAAAATTATAAATATAATAATAGGAATCATTACTATATTTGTTAAATATATACAATATATCAAATAGAAAAGAACTTACAATGATTGACAGAAAGTGTAAATTTCAATATAGTGGAAGAAATGGAAATAAATGTATGGAGGCATCTTACGATTGAATATTGCAAAGGATAAATGGATGAAATACAAAGGAACTTCGGGCAGAGCGGTTCTGACTCTGTGCGGTGTCTACGGGGTGGCATATCTGTTCAGCTTACAGCCGGTGAACCGGATCTATTACAGTGTTCTGAATGTGCTGCTGGCTGTGGGAATCTATTCTATGTTGCAGCAGACGGAGCAAAATCTCCGGAAAATAGAGGAGAAAAGGGACAGGAAGCGCAGAATCTGTTATGTGGCAGTGATCAGCTTCCTGTTTGCCTTGTCCATGGTCATGGGATATCAGCTGCAGAATCTGGGAATGACGGATTGCGGAGTCCGGGGCAAAGGGATGATCCTGATCCGTGCGCTGTGCTTAAGTGTTGCCGCATTTCCTTTTGCAAATCTGTTGCTTGACGGGATAGACCGACTCTCTGCGAGAGGAGAAGCAACGATGTTGGGGAGATATTGGAAGTCCGGCATTGTATTCGCAGTAACGGCAGTCGTTATTTTCCTGTGCCTGATTCCGGTATGGCTGGCTTATTACCCGATCATCATGTCTTACGATTTTCACAGACAGGTCAACGAAGCGTATAAGGGCCTGGAATGGTTTTATCCCTTGCAGCCCATTGCACATACATGGCTGATCCGGCTGTTTTTACAGATTGGAACGGCCATCGGATCCTACGAGGCGGGAATAGCCTGTATGGCGGTATTCCAGATGGTGCTGTATGCTCTGGTCATGGGTTATGCAACGTCCATGATCTGGCGGATGACTGCTAAAAAATGGCCGGTGGTGGTAACAACACTATTTCTGGCGCTTTTCCCATACAACACGGTTTTAGTGGTGTGTACCACAAAGGATACCTTGTTTACTATATTGTTTACGTTGTTCTTTTTACTTTTTCTGGAGAGAAATTATTTCAGCAACGGAAAAAAGAAAATCCTCATGAACATTCTTCTGGTGGCTGAGGGCTGTCTGATGATGCAGTTTCGTAATAATGCAGTATATGCGGTGGCGGTATTTATGCTGCTGTTATTGATCCTGCGGCCGAAAAAGGAAAAACTGGGTATTCTGATTCTGGGGATTTGTCTGGTACTGGGAGAGACCGGAATGCGAAATGTGATCCAGACAGCCATAGGGACCCGGCTGGAGGCTCCGAAGATCGAGGCTTACAGCGTTCCCATCCAGCAGTTTGCCAGAGTGGCATATTATCATGGAGAGGAACTGGAGGCGCAGGATCCGGAGCTGGCGGCATTGCTGGAAAAATATGTGCCGAGAGATCATTGGGATGCTTATTATGCGCCGCTGGCGGATACCATCAAGGGCGCGGTAAATGCTTCGGCATATACGGAGAATTCCAGGCAGTTTTTGAGAGACTGGCTACGAGTGGGCAAACGGTATCCGAACGAGTTCCTGGATGCTTTTCTGGAACTGACCAGAGGATACTGGTTCTGGGATGATTTCTCCTGGGCGGAAAATCTGGGCTATGGCACAGACACAAGGTATGGTGTGCTCTTTACCTATACTTCCTCGGAAATCGAAGGCTATGGCAGTATTGAACATCGGTCGAAATTCCCGGCACTGGAAAAAGTGCTGGAAAAGATCGTCAGTGGTAACTGCTTTAATGAATGGCCGGTGCTTTCCGTTATTTTTCATGGATCTCTATACAGCTGGAGCCTGTTCTTTTTGATGGTGTTGTGCCTGTATCGAAGAAAATACTGGTGTTTCCAGATGAGCTTACTGCCGTTTTTATACTTTGGGACTATGTTGCTAGGGCCGGTAGTGCAGGTACGTTATTTATTCCCCATTATGGTAATGCTGCCGGTACTTGCGGCATTTTTCTCGAGTGACAGGATGAAGAGCCAAAGCAATGAAAACAGGGAACAAAAGGTTGTTTTTCTGGGCCGGAAAATCTATAATAAGGCTATTGGATGATAATATAAACGGAAAGAGGACCCAATGGAGAATCAGGAGAAGAACGAAACAACTGTGCTTCCGGAGAATCCGGAGATTATGGTAAAGAATCCCCGGATCGGAAAGGTACGGAAACTGGAAGAGGAAGTCAGGCGCCAGAATGAGCTGGAGCAGCTCAGAACCAAACGGATCCGCAAGGAGCAGGAATATATCGAGCAGATGAGCAAGGCAGTGGAAGACCACCTGCGCAATACCAGAGAGGAACAGCGGTATAACGAAGAATTTGAACGGCTGATCCGCAAGGATGTCTATCGGATGCACGGCATCAGTGAGGACAAGCTGCAGGGAATGACGGAGTACCGCAATGCCTGGTATCAGGGAACGGCGTTCGGCATGTTTTTTCTGTCGCTGATTCTGACCGGAATCTGCGGATATCTTCATGGCTTCGGTTCGGAATTGTGTATTTTTATGGCATTTTATACCGCTATTGAGGGGACACTTCTGACCAATGGGAAAAGACAGCATGCATTGTTGGATATGGTGACAAGAATTCTGTATCTGCTGTTGTTTCCGGCCATGCTGATCGTATTTGTCTGTTTTGAACTGGGATTTACGGAGTATGGGATCGTCGTACCGGTACTGACGATTGCCGGTGTGGTGATTCTGGTGCTGGGAGCGGTATCGTACTTTGTGTATGACCCATACCGCCTGGACCGTAAGAACCACAAAAAGGCGGACCGCTATATCCGGGATATAGAGAAAGCCGCTGTCAAGGAAGTGGAACTGGAAGAAAAGGCACTGGCAAAACAGGCCAGAAAACAGGAAAAACTGGAACTTAAGGAAGAGGCCAGACAGGAACGGGCAGCAAAGCGAAGGGAACGGAAGAACCGGAGGGATGAGAAGCTCACCGGCTGGAAAGACAGCATTCGCGAAAAGCTTCCGGCGAAGAAGAAAGCCACAGAGGAGAGCAGAACGGAGACAGGCATCCCAAAAGAGCCGGAAGCCATGACGGAGGAAAAGCCGCAGGCAGGTGCAGAGGAGTCCGGGACGCCGGAGACAACCGGACCGGTAGAAAACACAGAGCCTGTAGAGACTGTGGAACAGAAGGATGCACCGGCGGAACCGGAGCAGGGGACACCGGAAGAGACTGGTAAAGCGGAAGAAATTGATACAACAAATGGGGAGGAGAAATAATGGCCTATTATCTGATTGATTTTGAAAATGTAAAGAGCCGAGGCATGGAGGGAGTGGAACTGCTGGCGGAGGAGGATACCGTCTGCATTTTCTACAGTGACAATGCGGACAGCATGACTTTTGACCTGCATCGGAAGCTGAATGAGACGAAAGCACAGATCATTTACCACAAGGTAGCAGTGGGTACCAAGAATGCACTGGATTTCCAGCTGGCAACGTATCTCGGTTACCTGATCTGTGAGCAGCAGAGGGAAGGGATACACCCGGATTACTTTATTGTGACCAAGGACAACGGCTTCACCAGCCTGATGGTATACTGGAAAGCACAGGGAGTTCCCGTGCGCATTATCCGTAATCTCTTGTGGGGAAAGAACCCGACAGCGGAACAGAATCCTGCGGCCGAAGAAAATGCGGAGGAAATAACGGGAAGCGTGGAACAGGAGAGTGTGCAGGCTCTTCTGTCGGTGGAAGAGGCAGAGCCGATGGCAGTGGAAATCACAGAACAGGAGACAGAGAACGCAACAGCGGTAATGACGGAGGAACCGAAGGCGGAAGTGGATGCAGAGGAGATTGCAGAGCCAGCATTTGTGAGCGTGCAGATCCTGGAAGAACCGTTGCCTGAGATACTGGAACCTGTGCCTGTGGAACCCGTGAAAAAAACGGTAAGGAAAAAGAGCGGAAATACCCGGAAGAAGAATACTGCAAATATGACAGAAAAGAAAACGACGGAGAAAACTGTTGATAAGAAGGCTTCAGAGAAGAAGGCAGCAGAAGAACCGGATGAACTGGCCCAGGCAGTGGAAAAGGTGCTTTCCGACCAGGCCATCGTCCCTCAGGTGGTAAAATTCATCCGCCAGTACAAGACCAAACAGGGAATCAACAATGCCCTGAACAAAGAGTTCAAGGACAGTAAACGTACCAGCGAGATTTATTCCGCTATCAAACCTCTGATCGCGGATAAAAAGGGGAAATGATAAAATAGATCAACAAAAAATTAAAAGAAAACTATTGACATTATAAAATCAGAGTGGTATCTTTGCTATCGAACAGAAAGTGAAATTCGATGAGCAGAACAAGATCTGCATACGGAAGCATTTCAGAGAGCCGCCGGCTGGTGTGAGACGGCATGTGAGTATGACAGACTATCCTCTGTGAGAAGTACACTGAAGCAGTTAAGTAGGTGTCACCGGTATTCTACCGTTATTTAGAAGCCTGTTGGAAATGAAGCATGATTTTTATGTGTTTCATGGAGATGGGAACAAGAGGTCGTATAAGATATACGGCAAGCAAAGTGGTAACGCGGAGAGCTTAGAGCTTTTCGTCTTTGAGTGCTTATAAAGCACTGGAGACGGAAAGCTTTTTTGTTTTACGGGCAATCAGAATTTTTCTTTCTGTCACGACAAAACAACAAGACACAAGAAAGAAGGAAACAAAAATGAACAGTTTGGTAATCATTCTGATCGCAATGGTAGTGCTGGTAGCAGGCTATGTCTTCTACGGAAGATGGCTTGCAAAAAAGTGGGGAATCGATGAGAAGGCGAAGACGCCTGCGTTTACCCATGAAGACGGAGAGGACTTCGTGCCTTCCTCCAAATTCACTGTATTTTCTCATCAGTTTTCCTCTATCGCCGGAGCAGGTCCTGTGACGGGTCCCATCCTCGCATCGGTATTCGGATGGGTTCCCGTGCTCCTGTGGCTTCTGATAGGCGGTCTGTTCTTCGGTGCCGTACAGGATTTCGGTGCGTTGTATGCCTCCGTGAAGAACGAAGGAAAATCCATGGGAATGATCATTGAAAAATACATTGGTAAGACCGGCAGAAAGTTGTTCATGCTGTTCTGCTGGCTGTTCACTCTGTTAGTCATTGCAGCATTTACTGATATGGTGGCAGGTACCTTCGTAGGTACCGGACTGGAAGATGCCAGTGTGGCATATGCCAACGGCAGTGCGGCATCCATTTCCATGTTGTTCATCGTTGTAGCAGTGATCTTCGGTCTGATCCAGAAAAAGGTCGGCAAGATGAACGAGTGGGTCAAGGCAGTCGTAGCCATCGGTCTGTTGGTAGTAATGTTCGCTGTAGGTATGCATCTTCCCATCTATGCTTCCAAGACTGCATGGATCTACATCATCATGGCATACCTGTTCCTTGCATCCGTAATGCCCATGTGGCTTCTGATGCAGCCCAGAGATTACATGACCACCTTTATGCTGCTGGGTATGATTATCGGTGCCGTACTTGGTGTGGTTGTGGCTCATCCCGATATGGAGCTGAATGCATTTAACGGTTTTCAGGTAGGTAACAGCAGCCTGTTCCCGACTCTGTTCGTCACCATCGCCTGTGGTGCGGTATCCGGCTTCCACAGCCTGGTATCCTCCGGTACTTCATCCAAGACCATCAGCAATGAAAAAGATATGCCCATGGTAGGTTATGGTGCCATGATCGTAGAGAGCCTGCTGGGTGTGGTTGCACTGGTAGTTGTCGGTGCAGTTGCAGTCAATGGCACGAAGCCCGATGGTACACCGTTCTCCATTTTCTCCTCCGGTGTCGCAGGATTCCTGGAGAAAATGGGTGTTCCCGTAACCGTGGCAACCGTATTCATGACCATGTGTGTATCCGCACTGGCACTGACTTCCCTGGATTCGGTCGCAAGAATCGGACGGATGTCCTTCCAGGAGCTGTTCCTGGGAGACACCACAGATACCGCAAAGATGACTCCGGTGCAGAGAGTTCTGACCAATAAATATTTTGCAACCGTGATCACCCTTTTCTTCGGCTATCTGCTGACTCTGGGCGGATACAACAATGTATGGCCGCTGTTCGGTTCTGCGAACCAGCTGCTGGCAGCACTGGTATTGATCGCCCTGGCCGTATTCTTAAAGACTACCGGTCGTACCGGCTGGACACTGTACTTCCCTATGGGAATGATGCTGGTCGTAACCTTCACCGCATTGATCCAGAAGACGATCGCACTGGTGAAAAATGTGGTTGCCGGACAGGCAACCTTCCTGGTGGACGGTTTACAGCTGATCGTTGCCATACTGCTTATGGTACTGGGTGTTATGGTTGCTTACAGCTGCATCCGCAAGCTGTTCGGTGCCGGGAAAAATTCAGAAAAAGAGGCAGCGTAATACAGCAGAGAAATAGCAGATAAATGTAGCACAAAAATATAACAAAGAAATATGGCAAACTAAGAGAAGATATGCTAGAATAGGGAACGGTCAGAGAGCAAAAAAGCTTTTTGACCGTTCTTTTCGTCAGAGTGGAAGCCGGCGGGGAGGATTGTAATGGGAATCAAGTAAGTAACAGGGAAAAGGATAAAAGAAAGATGAAACAGAATATGCAGGATCTGACGGAAGGATCCTTAGGGAAGAAAATACTGATCTTCAGTGTGCCGCTGATGCTGTCTAATCTGCTGCAGGTGCTTTTCAATATGGCGGATATTGCAGTGATCGGACAGTTCGCGGGATCTCTGTCTCTGGGCGCGGTGGGCTCCACGGCGACACTGGTCACCATGTTTACCGGGTTCCTCATTGGTCTGTCCGGCGGTATCAATGTATTAACAGCATTATATTACGGA
>ENA-OXIT01000433-OXIT01000433.1-human-gut-metagenome-genome-assembly--contig:-NODE-433-length-9739-cov-6.5758_pt1 | contig 9739 bp, 5 predicted proteins | sample MGYA00249817_ERZ652362 | MGnify/ENA primary metagenome ERZ652362 (study PRJEB26925, sample SAMN05826634) | human gut metagenome | biome: ENVO:2100002; feature: ENVO:00000062; material: ENVO:00002003 | host... | reverse complement strand
CATTTACAGAATATGCTTAATATGGGAAATATTCATGCTGTACTAAATAGTACAACAATAGAGCCATCACTGAAAACACAATATAAGGAGGATTTTTCTATGCCTAAAGACCCTGTTATGCTTTTAAGCTTTGTCAATACACAACTTCGAGACAATTACAATACATTAGAGGAACTGTGCAAATCTTATATGGTTTCTGAGGAAGAGATAACTGATAAGTTAAAGACAATTAATTACGAATATAATAGTGAAAAGAACCAGTTTATCTAGTTCTGTATAAATATGTCTTAATCTGATTATTGATTCGTTGTTCATGATACCTATAGGTAGTCGCATTATCACTTGATTTATAGGACATATCCAGGCAGAATCCTTATTCAACCTTCACTTTTTCTTCCAATCTGCCTATAGATAAACTTCCTCGTGCCTGCCTGATAGGTATATTCCTGCAATTTCATGTATTTCTGCCTGAAATTTGCCTATATAGATTGATTATTTATTGTTCTTATAGGAACACGCAGAAGTAAGTTCCTGAACAGAAACAGACTTTTCCATAAAATAAAAGCAATGCCAGTATCCACTCTTCCCAGCATTGCTTTATCTTTATATATTATATTGTCAGCTATCACTCCATATCCGGACACTTGTATCCCGCATTAATCATATTAGCTCGCAGCTTTTCTGCACTTATCCCAAGCTTTTGCGCACCCTTTTCAATACTTATGCTCTTATCTTCGACCAGTGAATATATCATCTGGTTGCCGCCAAGACTAAGTCCCTCTTTCATTCCTTTCTCAATTCCCCTGTCTTCAAGCCTCTGCGCTACATCACACATATTGCTCACCCCTTCCTTATCTGACAATATCTCTTCATATCTGCTATCACCTGTCATAACTGATAAAAACTTTAGTATCTCATCCACATGCTTAATTGTTGTCTTATCATCTGGTATGTAATCTTTGTTCTTTCTCTTGTTCACAAAGAAATTAGCAACTATCTTATAATCACTCGTAAACTTTGCTATCTGTTCATCTGTCAGCCACGCTATCTCAAATACATTAGCTTTAGTGTCATTAACATACTTATCCAGATTATCTGGAACTTTAATCAGAGACTTAAGATTCTTTGGTGCCGTCCATTTTCTGTCTGTACCATAATACAGCACCATCGTTATTACCGGCACTATTGTTTTCTTATCATATTGTCCTCTGTATGAAGCACCTTCATATCCCGATATCCTTGCTGGCATTCTTTTCTCAACCTTTGTCTGATTCTCTATGCCATACAGGACTATGTCTGTACATCCTCTTTTCCAATACTTAGCAATATCGCGTTCCTGTTCATGAACTTTTCCATCTTCAGCCTTATACTGTGAATAAACTGTCGTATTAACAAGTTCATTCTCTTCAACCTCCGACTTTCCATCAAATAACAACACATTAACAATATCCGCAAATATATCATTATTATCTTCCAGTACCTTTTGTGTTATATCTTTCTCTTTCATTCACATACAAGCAGTCTGTCATGAATCTTTAACCATAAATCATTTTTAATATACAATTAATATAAGTTTTTGTCAATACCGTAATTGCGGTTTGCCTATAAAGTATGCTGTCAGAAATTCAAAGAATAAATTGTTGGTTTGCTTTCAAAAAGCCTACTAAACTTGCATTACGCAATAGTTTAGTAGGCTTTTTAATTTCATCAATGACAACTTTCAATTTCAAAAACCTACTAATTCGCATATATACAATAATCTGGTAGGCTTTTATTTCAAAAGTATCATCTGTATTTATAGTCATTTAGCAAAAGTCAAAAATTCCAATGCCCCCAAAAGGACCATAAAGTCCTTACAATATCAGGCCTTATCCCTCAACAGCCCTTGCAGCGGCTCTGGCTGTCAGCTTTCCATCTACAAGGTCAATAACAATATCATCACCTGTATTGATATTGCCTGCAAGTATTAACTTGGCTGCCAGTGTCTCAACTGTCTTCTGGACATATCTCTTAAGCGGTCTTGCACCATACATTGGGTCAAATCCGTTTTCAACTATGAAATCCTTGGCTGCATCTGTAAGAACAATCTCAAGCTCTTTATCTGCAAGTCTCTTGTTAACATCTGCAACAAGAAGATTGATAATATTGCTGATATTATCCTTAGTAAGAGGCTTGAACATAATTATCTCATCAAGACGGTTAAGGAATTCAGGTCTGAAATGATTCTTTAAATCACCCATAACAGCTTCCTCTGCCTCTGGCTTAATTGAGCCATCAGGATTGATGCCTTCAAGCAGATATGAAGAACCAATGTTACTTGTCATTATGATTATAGTGTTCTTAAAATCCACAGTTCTTCCCTGTGAATCAGTGATACGACCATCATCAAGTACCTGTAAGAGGACATTAAATACATCTGGATGTGCTTTCTCAACTTCATCAAAAAGAACAACTGAATATGGTTTTCTTCTTACAGCTTCTGTAAGCTGTCCACCTTCATCATAACCTACATATCCTGGAGGCGCTCCGATAAGTCTGGATACTGAATACTTCTCCATATACTCGGACATATCAAGTCTTACTATATTAGATTCATCATCAAACAGACTTTCAGCCAGTGCCTTTGCAAGCTCTGTCTTACCTACACCTGTAGGTCCTAAGAACAGGAATGAACCGATTGGCTTAGTCGGGTCTTTAATACCAGCCTTAGACCTTATGATTGCCTCTGTTACCTTAGTAACACCTTCATCCTGACCGATAACTCTCTTGTGGAGCTGTTCATCAAGATTAAGAGTTTTCTGTCTTTCAGACTCACTTAACTTGCTAACCGGAATACCAGTCCATCTTGATATAATCTTAGCAATCTCTTCCTCAGTAACACTTTCATGAACAAGGCTCATATCTCTGTTACTTGACTTCTTCTCTGCTTCTTCCAAAGCCTTCTGTGCCTGTGGAAGTTTACCATACTGAAGTTCTGCTGCCTTGTTAAGATCATATTCTCTCTTAGCCTGTGCTATCTGGGTATTAATCCGGTCAATCTCTTCCTTTAACTTGCTTACCTGGTCAACAGAAGATTTCTCGCTGTCCCATTTAGCTTTCTGGATATTGAAATCAGACCTTAATTCAGATAATTCCTTCTGTAATGCATCAAGTCTTTCCTTACTAAGATTATCTGTCTCTTTCTTAAGGGCAGCCTCCTCAATCTCAAGCTGCATAATCTTTCTTCTCTTCTCATCAAGTTCTGCAGGCATTGAATCAAGTTCAGTCTTAATCATTGCACATGCCTCATCTACAAGGTCAATAGCCTTATCTGGCAGGAATCTGTCTGAAATATATCTGTCTGACAAAGTAGCTGCACTTACAAGTGCGCCATCTGTAATCTTAACTCCATGGAACACTTCATATCTGTCCTTAAGACCTCTAAGGATTGAGATAGTATCCTCAACTGTAGGCTCATCAACCATAACTGGCTGGAATCGTCTTTCAAGTGCCGGGTCTTTCTCAATATACTCTCTGTGCTCATCAAGAGTTGTAGCACCTATACAATGAAGTTCACCACGGGCAAGCATAGGCTTTAACATATTGCCTGCGTCCATAGCACCTTCTGTCTTACCTGCACCGACAATAGTGTGAATCTCATCAATAAACAGGATTATCTGTCCTTCAGATTTCTTAACCTCGTCAAGTACAGCCTTAAGTCTTTCCTCGAATTCACCACGATACTTTGCACCTGCAACAAGCGCGCCCATATCCAGTGCAAAAAGCTTCTTATCCTTTAAGCCTTCTGGAACATCACCTCTCACAATTCTCTGTGCAAGTCCTTCAACAACTGCTGTTTTACCAACACCTGGCTCACCAATAAGAACGGGATTATTCTTCGTCTTACGGGAAAGGATTCTTATTACATTTCTGATTTCATTATCTCTGCCGATAACCGGATCAAGTTTTCCATCCTTGGCTCTTTCTACAAGGTCTGTAGCATATTTGCTGAGAGTATCATAAGTTGCCTCCGGATTATCCGAAGTAACACTCTGGTTACCTCTTACTGTCGCAAGGGCTGACAGGAATGATTCCCTGTTAATTCCATATGTCTTAAAAAGCTGCTTTATACCCTTGTTAGGTGCTGCAATCATCGCAAGCATAAGATGCTCAACAGAAACATATGCATCCCCCATTCTCTTTGCTTCATCTTCAGCATTTACTAAAACCTTATTAAGATCATTGCTTACATAAAGCTGTACATTTCCTGAAACCTTATTCTTCTGGCTAAGCAGAGTCTCAATATTCTTAATAAATGTGTCCTTATCAATTCCCATCTTCTCTATCAGGCTCGCGATAAGACTATCTTCTATAGTTAAGAGACTGTACAGAAAATGTTCCTGATCAATCTCCTGATTACCATAATCGTAGGCAATCTTCTCGCACTGGTTAACAGCCTCAATAGACTTCTGTGTAAACTTATTAATGTTCATACGATTACCTCCTTCTATTACAATGAATGCTTAACTTCACTGTTTATCTATTGTTTTCCTCTTACAATTGATGTTATACATCTCATTGTTAGCACTGTCAAGAGGTGAGTGCTAATGAATTTATTAAAAAAATATAAAGCCAGCAAAATACTGGCTTTACACTATAATAAATAATTAAATTATATATTTTTATCGCTTTATGTACCTTATCAATCTGATATAAGCAGCACGGAAACATCATTAACATTTGTTCCCGTAGGGCCTGTTATAATAAGCCCCTCTGTTAGTTTCAATGCATTATAAGCATCATTATTCTTAAGTACTTCAAATATATCTATTCCTTTATTCTTTAATTCTCCTGCTGTATCACCATCGCTATATCCACCTGCCGCATCCGTAGGTCCGTCTGTTCCATCGCTGCCTATACTGAATACTACTGCATTTGACATTCCCTTAATACCTTCTGCTGCTGATAATGCAATCTCCTGATTTCTTCCACCTTTCCCATGTCCTGTAATATTAACAATCGTTTCACCACCTGCTATGTATGCCAGCTTCTTTCCTGACTTACAATGTGTCTTTGCTATAGATGCAAGAAAACTTCCTGCTTCTTTTGCCTGACAGCATAACTGGTCCGTAAGCATTACTGGTTCATATCCATACTTTGAACATTCCCTTGATACTGCACTGCATAATTCACGCACACTTCCATTAATAAAAGTTGTTACATTATCCAGTTTCTTCGGTGTCTCAATATCCATCAGCTTTTTTATATCTTCACTTATATTAAGATTATATTTTTCTACAATGTGCCATGCTTCTTCACATGTTGTTGTATCTGCACATGCCGGACCTGAAGCAATCATATCCAGTGGGTCACCAAGTATATCTGATAATACTATTGATAATACATGCGCCGGTTCACATAATTTTGCAAACCGTCCGCCCTTTACTTCTGATAAGCGTTTTCTTATCGTATTAATCTCAACAATATCTGCACCGCATGCAAGTAACTGATTAGTTATATCCTGCAATTCTTCTCCTGTAATCTTCGGCTTCTCAAATAAAGCACTTCCTCCACCTGAAAGAAGAAAAAGCACTGTATCATTCTTATTGAGTCCGCTTACAATCTCAATAGCTGCCTGTGTTGCTTTAAATGAATTCTCATCTGGAACAGGGTGGCCTGCCTCAAAACATTCTATTCTTTCAATCGGCTCTTTTACATGTCCATACTTCGTTATTACAATTCCTTCATTTATTCTGTCTCCCAGACAGTCACTTGCCGCCTTTGCCATCTGCCATGCGGCTTTTCCTACTGCTACAAGAATAACTTTTCCATCAAATTTCCTGTCTTTAAGTGTTTTCTTAACTGCTTCATCCGGAAGAACTGCTTTAATTGCCGCATCAATTATATTGTCTGCAACCGCTCTTAATTCTTTATTCATAAGATTCTCCTTCCTGACATTATAATAACCTGTCAACAACATTTATAATTTTGTGTCTGCCAGTTTTTCATAATAATGTATAATTGCACTGTGGTCGCTGCTTCCATCTCCATTATTATGCAGATACTGCATTATTTCCTGAACCTGTGCCGTCATCGGTACTGGAGCTCCAACACTATGAGCACACTCAAGTGCATTATTCAAATCTTTAATATGTAAATCTACTCTGAATCCTGGTTCAACATTGTCCTCTATCATCATTGGAACTTTGGCATTCATAACAGTAGACCCTGCTAGTCCGCCTTTTATTGCCTCAAATACACGCTCAGGGTCTACTCCGGCTTTTTTTGCCAGAATGAAACTTTCAGAAACAGCCTGGATATTACATGCAACAATTATCTGATTGGCAAGTTTTGTTGTATTTCCAGCTCCAAGTTCACCACATCTTGTAACTGATGAACCCATTTGTGTAAGAATCTGTTTATACTTATCAAATGTTTTCTCATCTCCACCAACCATAAATGCAACTGTTCCATCTATTGCTTTAGGTTCTCCTCCTGACACAGGTGCATCAAGCATATCAATTCCTTTTTCTTTTAATACATCACCAATATATCTGCTGTCGACAGGATTAATTGAACTCATATCTATAAAACATGTTCCTTTTTTCATATAACCCGCAATACCATTTTCCCCAAGCATTACATCCTTTACCTGAGGACTGTTTGGAAGCATTGTTATAACTACATCACTTTCCATGCCAATCTGTTTTAAATCACCACTTCTCGCACCTGCCTGTACAAGTTCATCGACATTTTCCTTATGATGGTCATTAACAATCAATGTATATCCAGCTCTGCAAAGATTCTTTGCCATCGGTTTTCCCATTATTCCCAATCCAACAAAGCCTATAACCATATATAATCCTCCTGATATTGTTCTAAATGTATTGTTATTATAATCTTTCTTTTATATAATAATGCGGTCATACTGATAAGTCCATATAGTTCTCATAAGTATAGCCGCATTATGTAACATTTATATTATAAATATATTATAGAATCAATGAAAGAATAAATATTTCAACCATTGCTGCAATACCCATTATTAATGTACATACCGTCTGTGTCTTATATCCCTGTTCAGGATCCATGTCACCAAAATTAGTAACTACCCAGAAGTATGAGTCGTTAGCATGTGATACTGTCATGGCACCAGCACCTATAGCCATTACACAAAGCACTGTCTTAACAGGTGAAGCAAGTCCAAGCGCACCAAGCAACGGAGCAATTATACCTGCTGTTGTTGTAATTGCAACTGTTGAAGAACCCTGTGCTGTCTTTAATATTGCCGCAAGAAGGAATGGGAAGAATATTCCAACTGCTGAAAGCACTTCTGCATGCTGTGTAATAAATGCAACCATTGAGCTTGATGAAATAACCTTTCCTAATACACCACCAGCTGCTGTTACAAAAAGTATAGGACCAACTGTCTTTAATGTCTCATTGGTAATATTGTAAAAATCGGACATCTTATGTGCCGTTGCAAGCTGGATTACTGCAAATATTGTACCAACAGCAAGTGCTATAATTGGTTTACCAAGGAATTGGCATGCTGTATCAAGCGCACCTGTCCAGCCAGCCATTGATGAAATTGAACCAAGTGCCATAAGAATGATTGGTACAAGAATTGGAGCCAGTGCATTAAATCCATTAGGAAGCTTTCCATACTCTGCAACTAATTCTTCATATGTCTTAGTAACCTCTCCATTGTCTGTCACTTCATCAGCACTCTTTACTCTCTTTCCAATAAACTTAGCATATACAAGACCTGCAATAAGAGGAAATATTGAACATACAACACCAAGTCCCATTACAAGTAAAAGATTATCTCCAACTCCAAGTGTATTAGCAGCTGCTATCGGACCTGGTGTTGGTGGAATAAACACATGAGAAATATAAAGTCCTGCTGAAAGTGCTACTGTCATTGCAACACTTGAAACTGCTGTTCTTTTTACAAGTGCTTTTCTTATTGGATTAAGAATTACAAAACCACTGTCACAGAACACAGGAATTGAAACAACCCAGCCCATAAGCTCTATTGCAAGTTCTGGTCTTTTCTTTCCTACTACCTTAATTACCATATCTGCCAGCTTCAATGCTGCTCCTGTTTTTTCAAGTACCGATCCAATCAATGCACCTAATATAATAACAATACCGATGCTGCTGAATGTACCTGAGAATCCAGCTCCTATAACTGTTGGAATTCCAGACACCTTCGTTCCGTCTGGTTTTACAGTATCAACAAATGGAATTCCTGCCAACATTGCAAGAATAAGTGATACCGCCATAATTGCTAAGAAAGGATGAACCTTAAACTTAGAAATTGCAACTATCATCACAATGATAGCCAAGACAAATGCAATTATCAATGCTACTCCTGTCATAAAAACACCTCATTTCTATTTTATTGTTGTACGGTTTGCACAAACCTTTGTGCTTTGTATGACACAATAATAGCATGTAAAGTTCAATAGCAAAATGTTACACAGCACATAATATCATTTTTATTTTGTATTATGTAACAATAATGGTAAATCATATTTTTCATTAATTAATTCATCAGTAATTATGTATGCCAGATACAACGCTGGACTTTCTGTTGGTTTCCTGACATCAAGTCCTGTTATTTCTTTCAGTTTTGATATTCTGTATTGTAATGTATTCTTATGAATATACAGATTGTCTGCTGCTTTCTGTATTGATCCCTGTGCATTAAAATACGCTTTCATCAACGCAATATTTTCACATATATCATTATAATCCATATCTTTGAATACCTTCTTTAAATATTCAAGCTTAATCTCTGTCGGTACATTGCTTATTAAAAGTTCAAGACTAATATCCTCATAGCATATAATCTGTTCATGTTTTTCAGCTGCAGCCGTCCATGCCCTATGTGCTTCAACATAAGCTTCATGCATATCATAGCTTTGAGCTGAATCTATACCAATATTTAGTTCAAACTTATCTTTTTCCCACACATATCCTGCCAGCTCTTCTGCAAATTTAACCACATCTTCTGTATCCATATTATCTATGATTATTATCTGTCTTGAAGCGTTCCTGAAATGCATTTTATAATTATTTCTCTTTAAAAATGCATCAACATCATTCTCAAATTTTGCAATCTGAGACTGTCCCTGCTGTGAATCTTTAAGGTTGTCCAACTCATCTATGCTGGCAATAAACACTCTTCTTGGCTTATTAATATCTATTCCCAAAGCCATTCCACGGTCTTCTAAATCAGCATTCTTATATCCTCCATTTATAAGCCATTCTTCATAGAAAGCATTCCTTACACGCTTATTCATAAGCTGTCTATAGTTTGCACGACTCTCCATCAAAAGAATTTCCGTCATCTTTTTTAACAGTTTTCCAGACGTTATAACCTCTTCATATCCACCTGTCATTCCTATCACTCCTACTATTCCGCCATCAAGTTCAAGTGGAAGATTAATTCCTTTTTTTATGCCTTTTGATAAATCATCTTCATCAATATAATATTCCTCAAGATTTTCAGATATAATCTTATATGCACCATAATGAAAATCCCCTATTCTGGATTTATCACGACTTGCAATTATATGTCCTGTCTCATCCATAAGATTAATATTCTGTTTAACAAGTTTTGAAATTTCTTCAACAATCTGAGTTGCAGAATTCTTTGATATATGCATAACACGTATCTCCTTTTTGATAAGGATGTGACGGATTCCGTCACATATTCTTTCTATATAATATTGTACCATACATTTTATAT
>ENA-OXIT01000424-OXIT01000424.1-human-gut-metagenome-genome-assembly--contig:-NODE-424-length-9979-cov-9.3426_pt1 | contig 9979 bp, 6 predicted proteins | sample MGYA00249817_ERZ652362 | MGnify/ENA primary metagenome ERZ652362 (study PRJEB26925, sample SAMN05826634) | human gut metagenome | biome: ENVO:2100002; feature: ENVO:00000062; material: ENVO:00002003 | host... | reverse complement strand
CGGCAGCGTCAGATGTGTATAAGAGACAGATTTAATACATTACCCACATTCATCAGCAATAAAATTACGATGGTCGGTTTGATTCCCGGAAGAGTAACATATTTAATTTTATTCCATCTTCCTGCGCCATCAATGGCAGCAGCTTCATACAGGGAAGGGTCAATGGATGTGATGGCCGCCAGATAAATAATGGCATTCCATCCCGGCAGCGTCAGATGTGTATAAGAGACAGGTCTCCTTCCAGACATTTGCAAATGCTACAATCGGCCAGAAGTACCCAGGATGGGCAAAGAAATTGATCGGCTGGCTGAGCACATGCAGATTTACCAATACTTCATTTACAATTCCGGTACCAGACAACATATCATGCAGGATACCGGTTACGATGATCCAGGAAAGAAAATGTGGCAGATAAGAGATCGTCTGTACTGTCTTTTTCCCACCATTACTCTTGATTTCATTCAATAGAATTGCAAATACAATTGCGGTAACGAAAGTTGCCACAAGGTTGATCACGCCCATGGCCAGTGTGTTCCTGATGACCCGCAGGAATGTCACATCCGAGAATAACATCTGAAACTTCTGAAGTCCCACGAATTCGGAGTGCAGGATTCCCAACTGCGGCTTATAATTCTGGAATGCCATCGTCCATCCGGCTAAGGGAAGATAGTAAAAAATCACTCCATAGATCATCATTACTCCTGCCCAGAAAAGCAGAACTTTTTGCCTTTTGATTTCTTTCCATGTGATAGGTGTTCTGGTTTGTTTTACTTTTTGTTTCGATTTTGTTCTCGTTAACGACATATCCTCGCTCCTTAAAAAACGGGCAGATGAAATTTTACCTGCATCTGCCCATTCTCAAATTTCATTTATATGTTTTTATTTGAACTTTGCTGCCAGTTCCATTCTGCTGTCCAGTTCTGCCTGTAATTCACTGATAAAATCTTCCGGCTTGCAGGCATTATATGCATCCATATAATCCGCCCATGCTTTGTCGAAATCAGCTGCCATAACTACCTGAGGAAGATACTCATGCTTTACTTCACCGATCTTGGTCCATGCCATACCACCGGGTGTGCTGGTATTGAAGTTATTGGAGAAGGACCACATAGGATACCATTCACCGGGTGCTTCGTTGGTGCCCAGCATTTCCACGTAAGTCTCCGCACCGTATGCCTGGAATGCTTCCTTCACATCATCGTTTAATCCATCGAAGAATTCCCTCGCCTGGCCATCTGGCTTGTTTGCATTGATACCATCATCACTGGTTCCGTTGTACTGAGGGAAATAAGAATAAGAGCACATATGGGATGCCTTATACTCTGTATCGGAAGCCTGCGTTCTCTGCTCCGGTGTTCTGTAGAATTCACCGTTCTCATCTACTTCATAGTCAACACCTTCCACACCCCAGAAACGAAGGTTATGGATATCCTGATCCAGCAGATCATTGATCAGCTTCAGTGCGCCGGGAACATCCTTACAGCTTACAGTAATTGCAAGTCCGCTTCCTGAGTTGAATGCGCCACCGGCATTATGCCACTGGTTCTTTACGCTTTCATCAATTGTAATCGGCAGAGGAATGTAATCGCATCCCTGTGCATCCAGTCCTGCCTGCTTGATGGCATCGCCTGCTGTGTAAGCGAAATCCCACCATTGATCGATCATACCCAGGACACGTCCTGTAGAAAGTTTGGAAATATACTCATCATAAGACTGGGTAAAGGACTCGGGGTCTACAATGCCTTTCTGGTATTCTTCATTTAATTTTTTGAAATACTTTACTGCGGTATCGGAAGTGTTGTAATCCAGTACCGTCAGCGTCTCAGGATCTACCATACAGCTTCCGTCATTAGGATAACCATCCAGGAACTGAGGTGCATTCTCCAGACAGAAGTATCTCCAGTCATCACAGAGAATGGTATAAGGAATATTGGCTGTTCCGTCTTCCATAGTAGGATTTGCTGCATTATACTTTTCGATCAGATCAAAATACTGATCCATGGTCCGGATCTCGGGATAGTCTGCCCATTTCAGAACTCTTGCCTGAATCCAGAATGCTTCATCATTATGTGTACATACCTTCTCTTCGTTCTTGATGCAGCTGAACTGAGGGATCCAGTAAATGTGGCCGTCTTCCTGACGAAGCTTCTCCCACTCCAGATCAGTAAACAGATTCTTGATATTAGGATAATCATCCAGATAATCATCCAGTGCTACCAATGCTCCTGCCTCATACAGTTGTTTGGTTCCAGTCTGTCCCTCAATGAAGTCCGGATACTCGCCACCGGCGATCATGGTACCCACAGCTTCATCTGCGGTCTGTCCGGTCAGCCAGGTCTCTTTTACTTTGGCGCCTACCTTCTCTGCGATCAGCTGCTGCACTTCATTGTCGTCATTGATCTCAGATCCCGCTACCGCAAAAAATGCGGTGAATTCTTTGATGCCTGCTTCTTCTGTGGTACTGTTGGTTCCTGCGCTCGTTGTACTGTCTCCGGATGTCTGGTTTCCGTCACTGCCACATCCGGTGAACAGTGCCGCTGTCATTGCTGACACAAGTAACATGCTTACAAGTCTCTTTTTGTTCATGTTGTAACTACCTCCCTTTCGATAAATCTATTTTACCTTTTTGAGAGGAACTAACAATCAGAGGAACTATAGCAAAAGACAGGGGAAATTATAGGTAGTCCTGTAATTTCCCCTGTCTTTTATTCTCTTACTCTCCCTGTTGCATCTTTTTACGGAATCTTGCGGGAGTGCAGCCCTTGATCTGAATAAAACGGTTCGTAAAATAATCCAGATCATGGTAGCCCACATCTTCTGCGATCTGAACGATCTTTTTATCGGTACGCAACAAGGCATCCGCAGCCTGCTCCATCCGGTAATTGTTCAGGTAGTCTTTAAAGGATTGTCCGTACTTTTTCCGGAAAAGCTGACCCAGATAAGCACTGTTGACATAATATTTCTCACTCAGGCTTTTCAGTGTAATATTTGAAGCGTAATTTTCCCGGATCTCTTTTTCCACCATACCCAGAATTCCTCTGGATACATTCTTCCGCAGCTGTGACAGATAATCCGCATATTCGCAGGCAAATCTGGTCAGATGTGCCTTACTTCCGCGCTTTACCCCGGTCGCAAAGCTGCTCTCACTGATGACCCTTAAGATTTCCTCCTGGTTCACGTCATCATCCTGTTCACAGGCTAAGTGGATCAGCTGAAACAACAGATAATTAATATTCAGGGTCATCGTCTCCCCACAAATACCGCGTTTACACATTTCTTCATAAAAGAAAGCCACCGCCTCCCGGATTTCCAGATGATTGTTCTGTTCGATTGCCTTCAGCAGGCCATCCAGGCTCTGCTTACACAGGATCAGTCCTTCCGGAGATACCTGGACCTCCTCCTCATAGAAATAGATATCCTTCTTTGTCCGGAACCCCTGAAAAGAACGAAGCATACAGGTATTGCCGTAAGACTTTGCGATACTGTTGATATCCTGCACTTTTTTTCCTGCCAGCATCACCACATTTGTCTGTAAATTTGATGCAAGATATTCCCGAAACCGTTCCAGATACCGTTTTACATCCATCCCGTTTTTTTCCGGAACATAGTCAAACAAAATCAGTCCGATATCGTAGATTTTCTCATTAACAGAGACATCAAACACACACAGATCTGCATCTTCTTTCAGGTATTCCCTGCTGTATTCATACAGCCGCCTCTGTAATGTCCGCATTTCCCGATCTGTCGTTCCCTCTTCATCACAGACTTCTTCCATCTGGATTTCCACATATCTCACACCGATTCCACACCTCATGTGTTCATGTATATATCTGGCATTCAGGTCATCAAACTTCCCCTGGATCAATGCGATCATATTTCTCGCCAGATAAGCCTGCTCCAGCTTCCGGTTCTTTTCATGATCCAGTTCCTCTCTGTTGTGCAGGGCAAGAACCTTATTCAGTACCTTGCACAGAATCTCGCTGTCTACCGGCTTCAGCAGGTAATCCGTGCAGTCATTCTGTATTGCCTGTTGTGCAAAACTAAATTCCGCATATCCGCTCAGTATAACAAAATAGGCATCTGAAATTTTCTCTTTACGGATGTGTTCCAACAGTTCCAGTCCTGTCATCCGAGGCATTTTAATATCGGCAATAACCAGATCTACCTTTTCCTTCTTCAAAAAAGCCAGTGCTTCCATCCCATTTGCCGCTGTTCCCGCAACCCGAAAGCCTTCATTCTCCCAATCTACTAAAAGTTTCAATCCCTGTAAAATAAACGGCTCGTCATCTACTAACAATACTTTCAGCATCTGTTTTACCCTCCTGCAAACAGGGAATCCGTATCGTAACCGTGGTTCCCACTCCTTCTTCTCCTTCTACACGGAATTCCACTCTGTTTTCCGTTACCATTTTCAATCTGACACAGGCGTTGATAATCCCTACTCTTCCGCCGCCCTTGAGCATCTCAATGCTGGCATTGCACATGTTGTTCTGTAGCTCTGTAAGTTTGGCCTCCGCCATACCGCTTCCGGTATCTTCAATTTCTATCTCCAGCCCTTCTTCCTGACGGCCTATCCTTACAAATATCCATCCCGGGCTGGATTTGCTTTCAATGCCATGCACACAGGCATTTTCTACAAAGGTTACAATCGTAAGCTTGGGTATCTTGAAGTTTTCACATTCTCTGTCTACTTCAATGTCATAATTCAGCCGTTCTCCGAAACGATACTTTTGAAGCGCCAGATAAGCTTTCACAAATTCAATCTCCTGGAAGATACTCACGGAATCATTGCCCCATTCCACATACTGTCTCTGCATCACCGCCAGTTTGGACACCATGTCGGCTGTCTCGTTTTCTTTTTTCAGAATGCTGTGCATCCGGATGCTTTCCAGTACATTAAACAAAAAGTGAGGATTGATCTGGCTGTGTAATGCCAGAAGTTCCGCATTTTTTCTTCCCACCAGTATCTCCTGCTCACGGATCTTATTCTTATATACAGTCTCGATCAGTCCATTGGTACGTTCCACCATGCGATTATAATTTCGTATCATACTGCTGATCTCATCTTTACCGTCTTCACAGGGCATGGGAATAAGATGATCACTGTCTACCGATTTGAATACCCTGCTCAGTTCCGTAATCCTTTTTGTAAAGGAACGGTTGAAGATCTGAACGAACCAGAAGGGAAAAATAACGTTCGCCGCAAGGAGCAGCAATATGATGGGAAGTTCGTTCCGGATGCTTGTAAGAAAACTGTTCTCTACCGGCTTTACATAAATCGTAAGATCTGTACCATACAGACTGATGGTATGTTCATAGGCTTCTCTTATTGTTGCGTTATCCAGCCGCTGAAACTCGCTGCCGTAGCTGCCGTATTGTCCATTGGAAAGAAGGATCCGATCTCCTTCACAGATCAGAACCTCATTATCATAGTTCATGTTTTTAATGATGCGCACCATACTGCCATAATCAAACTCGATTTTTAAGTACTTTTCTGTCTCTGCATCATAGAAATCCAGCCGCTGTAGATAAATGACGCGCCGCTCCCTTGTGATTCTGGAACTGCTGTCATCATAGACAAAAAAGAGCCCTTTGCTTTTCGCCTCTTCGTTCAGCTGCAGATAGCTCTCTGTATTCCTGAGCTTATCCAGCGTATTGACCCTTCCTCCGTTTACAATGGTATCGTTATCCGTATACAGGGTAAATATCATACTGTTCATTCCCAGTGCATTTTCCAATAACGTCCCGCTCAGGAAATTCTGATATGCCGCCACATATTCTGCAGAATTAGTGTATCTTTTGGATAAGAACTCTTCAAAATCGCGATTGGTATAAATACTGTTGCCTATCTCCCCGGCATTTCCGATCATACTGCTCAGACTGTATTCCACCGCACTGGCAATATTAGACATCTCATGCTCCCTGCGCTCTCTGTCAAATTTTGCAGTCGTCAGGAACACAACACTGTCTGTTACAATCAGGGGAATCAACACACAGACAACATAGAAAATATAAAACTTTTTTTTGATGGTGAAATCATCCATCCAAAGCCCCAGCTTATGTAATGCCTTCCCCATAAGATCCTCTCCTCATTTATGTGAAAAAGAGCAGACGTTTCTGTAGCCTGCTCTTCTTTATTATAGAACATTTATGATCTGCCCGCAATGCATTTTTATACGGCATTCTGCACAAACCAGGCAAAATCAGCATAGTTACTGCTGTCCTGTCCATTGGCAGATGCGTACATTCCTATCGTACATCCCACAAATCCCCCTGCTTCCTCCGTGGTATAAGGAAGCAGACTGATATCCTCAGCAATCAGCATCTCCCTGCCATCCCGAAAAAGCCATATCCGTGCCTTCTGCCTGTCGCAATGCATTCGTATTTTAAAGAATTGCCTACCTTCTCCTGCCGGCTTTTCGGTAAGGATTCTCTCTTCCCCATGGATACAGGCTGTCACAACAAAATAATTCTCGTCAGCCCTTTTCCGGATCTCCATGCGCAGATGATTTTCATGATTCTGGTACAACACCATTCCCGCTGTCTCACATTCCTGCTTCGGTTCAAATTCCATCCCAGTCTCTGCATAGAATGCATAATTTTTCTGACGGATTCCGAAATAGGAACAATGATTACAGTCAGATATTTTTTCCTTTTTTGTATAGAGCCGCAGCATCCCCGGACGGTGACTCAGCGAATAGTTTTCTTCACAGATTTCTTCTACACTTACTAGCCGTTTGTCCGGTTTTTTCTCCCAGAAACTGATATGATCGGAAGTACTGCTTACTTCCTCTGGAAAACGGTATTCCTTTGTGGGCAGTTCCAATGTATCTTCCAGATGCCCGACGCCTTCTGCAATCACCGGCCATCCATTTTCCCATGTGACTTTCGCCAGAAAAGTCTCTCTTCCCATGCTGCTGTGTCCTTCACAAGGTCTGGATGCCAACATTACCACGTACCAGTTCCCCTTACCATCCTCCACCAGATCTCCGTGTCCTGCGTAGATCACAGGATAGTTTTTCCCCAGATTCCTGTGGGTGAAGATCGGGTTTCTGGGGCAGCCCTCGAACCACTGGAACAGCTTTTTACTTCTTGCAATGCTGATGCTGTGCTCCGGTCCGGTTCCTCCTTCTGCATGCATCAGATAATAGTAACCGTCGATCTTATAAAGGTGCGGTCCCTCCGGCCAGATAACTCCTTTTACAGCCCCTTTCCAGATTGCCATGCTTTCTCCCACAAGCTTCATCTGCCGAAGATCCAGTTCCTGCACCCAGATTTCCCAGTCCCCGTTATAGCGCACTCCTTCCGGATTCGGTCGTGTACCACAGTAATAGCATTTCCCGTCATCATCGAAGAAAAGACTGGGATCGATCCCCGGAGCATCTTCGCCGAGATAATAAGGATCCGACCACGGTCCTGCTGGATCTTTTGCCGTTACAATGAAATTGCCTCCGTAGCTTACATTGGTAGTGATCATGTAAAACAGTCCATCATGGAAGCGGATCGTTGGTGCATAAATCCCCTGTGATATTTCACTTCCTTTCACCGGAAGTTGTTCCGGTCTGTCAAGAATATTCCCGATCTGCTCCCAGTGCGCCAGATCTCTGCTGTGGAAAATTGGAACTCCCGGTGCATACACAAAACTGGAATTCACAATGTAATAGTCCTCTCCTGCCCTGCATATGGATGGATCCGGATAGAAACCGGATAAAATTGGATTCTTTGCTGTAACCATTTTGTTTTCCTCACTCTGTTCTATATTGTGTATCCAAATCCTAAGATTGTAAATTTTTTATTCTGGTCTTCCTCTGTCACTGTAATCCGTACTTTATGGGATCTGCTTTCTGTCTCCCAAAACAGTAATACAGCATTACAATGCAGCCAATTGTTCTTATGGGGATCCGCCGTCATACAATATACATCATTTACAAATACATCGGCCTTCCCCACATCCATTTCTCCGGAATCCTTAAATATAAGAAACAGTGACTTGCAGGTAATCTCCATTTCAAATCCCGGCATCTGCGGTCTGCTTCCATCATACATCCAGTTATACGGAAATTCCGGTGTCTGTGTAAGGCTTCCGTCCATTTCCACACTCTGCAATTCTATATCTGTGGAAGTAAAACTACCCGTCCGGATTTTGGCTCCTACATAACGGTTCTTCTTATCAAGCAAAAAAATTCTTTCAAAATCAGCACCGATCACTGCCGGTCCGAAAAGCTTTTCCGACAGGATCTGTTCCTCCGTCATTCCTTCCACAAAAGTCCCAACTCTTGCAGGTTCTGCTGCATCACAACGCTCAAACAGATATTGCAGGCAGTCCGCCATAATGGTATGTCCGGTATTATTGGGATGAAACATATCATAAAAAAACTGATTTTTAGATAAAATTCTTCCCTCGCCGCACTTTAATGAAAACTGTGGAGTGACCGCATTGAGGATGCTCACCATGGGAAGATCATAAAGATCCCCCACCGGCCTTAACCGCTCCTGTAAATTCCAATCATTTGCAAATACCGAAAACAGGAGAACCACTGCCGGCTTCCATGGCAGTTTCAACACTTTCCGCACCAGGCTTTCATAACAGACACCCTTTGTCTCATCTCCCTCATCGTTTACTGCAAATTCAATAACCACAATATCCGGTCGTTCCCCTTCCCTGAGCACATCCCGGTCAAACCGGATCATTCCCAGTTCTGAAGGTGTTCCGCCGACTCCGGCTTTGATAAACCTGACATTGTTCTGTGTCGAAAAACGATTCTGAAACAGTTGAAAGGACTTATATGCATAGCATTCCGTATGGATTGGTATAGCTCCGGCTCCCTGCGTGATAGATCCACCGATATAGGCAAGCGTTACCTCTTTTCCTGCCTTAGATTTTTCAATAGCCTTACGGATACGATAAGGATTCCCCAGCTGCAACAGAGAGCGGCTGATCATGCCGCAGTATTCTTCCGAATGCATATCTATAAACAGATCCTCTTCCTCCGGAGGTGCTTCGTATCCGTCATTTAGGAAGAGTCTTACACTGACTTTTCCCATCCGCTCCGGCGCTGCAAACAGAATTTTAATCTGTCCCGGCACATGATCATCCTCTGTCCACCTGTAATCCGACAGATAGATTCTATGTTCCATGCCGTCACACTTAAGAGAAGTCGTAAGATTCGTTCCACCTCCGTACAGGTCCTTTTTCCCATACATCTGAAATACAAATTCTGCGGTTTCTTCCGGCCGGTCCGTCTCCACGCTTACGCCGATACTATGTACCAGTCTGCCAAATCCCTCTACTGTCTCCAGAAGTGTCAGTTCTTCCTTATCCGTAACATTTCCCGTGATCTGTGCACTGTTGATCAGCCGTCCGTCGCTTTCATAGATAAACTGGATTCCGGTTCCGTCCTTTTGCCGTTCTCCAAAAATATCTTTGTCTTTTAATATATAGAAAAAAGGTCTTGCCTTTTCCGGATCCTTCGGTGCTGCCGGTCCTGTCATTTCTATCCCTCCCGAACTTTTATCAGTTCTATTATAGTCCGGCTCTCCTTGCACAAACACCCGGGAAAATATAGGAAATGCAGGTAATAATTTTATATCCGGCAGGCTGCAAATCGTCTCCGGAAGGAATTCCAATCTTCTCCGTCGCTTCGTTCCATGACAATTGCTTTTGCTTTTTGTCCATCCGGAATATATTTCTTTATAATGTTTTGCATCTGTTCCGGTGTCTCTTCGGCATCGGTCATCACCAATATAGTCTCTACGGCTTTTCCTGCTGCCAGAAAATACTCCATAATGTTCGGTATTTTCCCCTGGTGCAGGAAACAAGACGCAGTTTCTGTGGAAAGTGCTTTTAAAATCATTACGCTCCGCTCTTTTTCCGCTCTTTCAAAATATGCCGGTGTATATACATAGATCGTACTTACTTTCTCTTCTGGGGCGACCTTGTAAGTACAACATATACAAAAATATAGAGGGTAAAGCAGAT
>ENA-OXIT01000398-OXIT01000398.1-human-gut-metagenome-genome-assembly--contig:-NODE-398-length-10746-cov-9.508_pt1 | contig 10746 bp, 9 predicted proteins | sample MGYA00249817_ERZ652362 | MGnify/ENA primary metagenome ERZ652362 (study PRJEB26925, sample SAMN05826634) | human gut metagenome | biome: ENVO:2100002; feature: ENVO:00000062; material: ENVO:00002003... | reverse complement strand
CCATGAAAGGAAGGATTGCACATACGATCGCTGCATAGAACAGAGTGTTCTGTGATACTGAATACTGCGTGGTAGGGGTATCACCATCCATGATCATATTACGTAACTGATACTGGAAGTTAACCTGATCAGGATTGGTAATATAGATCTTAACGGTAGAATAGTCATTCCATACGGTAACTGCGAACATCAGGCCGATGGAAGCCAGAGCTGCTTTGGACAGAGGAAGCACGATCTTGAAGAAGATTCCCATAGGGGAGCATCCATCGATCTCGGCCGCCTCGAACAGGCTGGCAGGTATTCCTTCGAAGAAGTTACGCATCAGTACCAGGTTGTACACGTTCATACCGTGCTTCACTACCAGGATCCACATACTGTTAACCAGGTGTAACTGCTTCATTACCAGATACTCGGGGATCATACCACCGGAGAAGATCATGGTAAACAGAAGGAAATATGCGAAGAAGTTACGTCCGGGCATATCAAACTGGATCAGTACATAGCCACCCAGGGTGGACAGGAGCAGACCAAGGAACGTACCGAGCACGGTTGTGATCACGGAGTTGATGAACGGTCTGTACAGTCTCTGGGTATGAATGATGGTCTTATAGCCATCTAAGGTAAAATCCTCCGGCCACAGTCTGAACTGGTATACACCCACAGCATTGAAGGAGTCTACTACTACCTTCCAGATAGGTACCAGAACCAGGAGGCCGATGAGAATAAATACGATGTAGTTTACAATATCGAATACATGAACCTTTTTCTTAGGTTTACGATAAGCTGTCTTTGCCACGTTTAACACCTCCTATACAATGCCACGGCCACGGGTCTTCTTACTAGCCCAGTTACATATCAGTACCAGTACACAGCCAACCAGGGACTTGAAGAGGCCAACTGCTGTAGAGTAACCATAGTTCGGCAGAGCGATTGCGAATGTCTGACGATAAATATAAGTAGAAATAACATCAGATACGCTGTATACCGCATTGTTGTACAATACGAATACGGACTCGAACATATTCATAACCTTAGCAAGGTTCAGGATCAATACAGTGATAATAGTATTGGACAGTGCAGGCAGCGTTACGAAACGCATCTTCTGCATACGGGTTGCACCGTCGATATCAGCTGCTTCATACAGCTCCGGGTTGATACCTGCCAGAGTAGCCAGGAAGATAATGGTTCCCCAACCGGTCTCTTTCCAGATATTGATAATGTAGAAGATCGGTCTCCACCATGCAGTGCTTGCTAGGAAATAAATTCCCTTGGCATCCGGTGCCAGGATGCCCCAGTCACGCAGCAATCCGTTTACCAGACCGGTAGAGGAAGGAGACAGGAACAGGCTGAAGATAGATGCAACTACTGCCCATGACATAAAGTGGGGCAGATATATAATAGTCTGCAAAGTTTTCTTTGCAAAGAGATTTCCCATTTCATTTAAGAAGATTGATACGATAACCGCAGTGAAGGTCGTGATCAATAACTTCATGATACTCAGTTCCAATGTGTTCCTGAATGCACTCCAGAACGCATCGGTCTTAAACATACTGTAAAAGTGCTTAAGTCCCACAAAAGTAGGAGCACCTACGGGCTTGTAATCGTAGAATGCATAACGAATACCAAGCATGGGCCAGTAATACATGATCAAAATAAATATAAATACAGGCAGGAACATTACATAATAGCCTCTGTTATTCCAGATCCGGAGACCCAAAGGCTTGTGACGTACTTCTACGCCGGTGGATGTGGTGATTTTCTTTTTCTTGCTCATACCATCCCTCTTCCTTTCAACTTCATCTCACACATTCTTTTCTCTCTAAAATATCCTGTCCCATGGGCTTTGTATCCCGATGGGACAGGATAATTATATCATATTTTGCAGCTTCCGCTACTCTATTACGGTCTCAATTACTGATTCAGTTCAGCTAAGCACTGATCAATGATACTGCCAACAGTGTCAACGTAGGTCTGCATAGCTGCATCTACATCGCCGCCATCAACTACTACAGAAGTGATAGCTGCCAGCTTAGCATCATAGATGGTACCGGACTCGTTGGTGTAGGTCTCAGAGGTAGGAGACTGAGGAGCATCCTTGCAGTTCTCGGTGAAGAACTTGTTGCCTTCTGCAGCCAGGCTGGAGATATCGTTAAAGCCGTTGTCCAGAGAGCAGATAACCAGAGCGGGATCCATAGCGTTCTTCTTCCATACGGAGTTAGGATCGTTAGGAGACTGCTTTAAGTGGAACTGACCATCTTCGTACTCGTAAGACTTCTCTTTTTCAGTACCTGCATTGATGGTGAAGCTTTCAGCCTTGGTAGACCAGTGAACATCCTCTGCACCGTAGGTCCACAGTGTCTGCACCTTGTCACCATCCATCATGGTCTCGATGAATGCATCGAAGATAGCCTGCTCACGGGAATTGTCTCCGTCACCGTCATCAATGATAACCCATACAGGAGCTTCTCTGTTCAGGTAAGCGCCAACCTCAGCGATAGGAGCCAGCTCAACCAGCTTCTCATCTACGTTGTTCTTGATCAGGTTGTCGGTCAGAGTCTGATACCAGGAACCTGCCCAGTAAGTGAATACACCTGAAGAACCGGTCTGATCGTTAGAGAACCATTTCTCACGAGCGATCTTGGTAGAAGCGGTCAGGGTCTCAGGGTCGATAGCGCCATCCTTGTAAGCCTGCTGTAATCTTAACAGAGCTGCCTTGGTAGCATCGGTCTGGAATCCATCGTACCAGGTACCATTCTCATCCTGCAGGATTGCGGGATAAGCATCCTGCCAGAACTCAGGCAGATAGTTTACATAAGGAGCCTCGTTACCAATGAAACCAGCTGCGATAACACCATAGGTATCACCGGTTACGCCGTCGCCATCGGGATCTTCGTTGTGGAACTTTAACAGCATGTTGTAGTAATCATCATAAGTCTTGATGTCTTCAGCCTTCAGGCCAACTGCATCTAACCATGCCTGCTTAACGTAAGTAACACATCCATTACCATAGGTAGGAGCGAAGCCATACAGATGACCTTCCTCATCCTTCAGGTTCTCGTTGATCTCAGGCAGGATCAGGTGAGACTGGAATTTAGCGTTTGCATATGCTTCGGACATATCCCACAGCAGACCGGTAGGTGCATACTGCTTGAACATATCTGCACTCATGATCATTACATCAGGATAGTCACCGCCTGCGAACAGACGACCTACTGCATCGGTATAACCGGAGTGGTCTAACTGCTGGATGTTCATCTTAATAGGATGACCGATTGCTTCGGATACTGCATCATCCCACTGCTGAACGAATTCAGCCTGGCCGTTGTCAACGGTTGCGGTCAGAGTACCATTAACTACTACGTTAATCTCCTCCAGATTGTAAGCTTCGGTAGATGCTGCCTCGGTAGAAGCTGCTGCGCTGCCAGTTGCTGCGCTGTCGGTGGATGCTGCAGGAGCATCATTGCTGCTTCCGCATGCTGCTAAGGAAGCTACCATAGCAGATGCTAAAAGTACGGATAATACTTTTCTCTTCATTTTGTTCCTCCCTAAAAATTTGGAATCATGATTTGTCATGGGGTCATTCCCTTGACTTGCCCTCACCTTATCATCAGCCATCTGGAAAAACAAGTTACAATTTTTGCGTTCGGGTGCAAATTTTGACCACCGATTCTGCAAACCCTTGATTTTACTGCATTCTTTGAAAGTACTTACATTTGATATTTTTAAATTTGAAAGGGGTTACATCTTGCTTCCTTTGTAAGTAACTGATACAATAGACATGGTTTATTCGGTATATTATCTAAAAAAATTGAGACACGGGAGTGATCATGAATGATTTTTAATAAAAAAGACACCCTTAATGATACAAATTATACAAGCCACAACAATACATTAATGCTGAAAATGGTAACCTCTTACAGTATTTTCCTGCTGATCATTTTGGTTTTGTTCATCTTTTTATACCGTTCTACGATAAATAACGCGCGTGATTCTTATGATCAGCAGAACGAGACAACCCTGATCAGCAATGCAGAGCTGTTTGAAAGCGATCTGAATATCATGGAAGTCTATTGCAGACAGCTTTTGCAGAACGACACTTTCCGGAAAGTCATGAATTATGAGAATACCTATTATCCTTTTACGGAAATGGGAAATGAATTGCAGAACTCTCTGGCTACCAATGTATATGCAGAAGCTCTTCTTCCGTTAAAAGAGTCCTTTGTCTATTTTCCGGAGACAGACTATGTATTGAATCCTACTTATTTTATATCCGCAAAGCGGTTCTATAGCTGGATCCAGAAGTATCCTTCTACCGAAAAAGAACTGTGGCGATCCTATATGACGGAACCGGAATACGAGAACCGCTTTCTTCCCATGGATCAGTTCATGCCAAATTACAGCGAAAAATACTATATGTATATCATCGACCTGAACGATCTCTATTATATGGATGCCAATGCGAAGGTCTGCTTTATCTTCGAACAGGATAAGATGGCGGATCTGTTCGACTGTGTTCAGATGGATGGTGATAATTTCCTGGCGGTGACCGCGGAAGATGACTCCACCGTGCTTACGATAAATACTCCGGACAGCATTTCCGCAGAAATGTTGGATTCTCTGGACTTTAATAAGGGATATGCAGAGGTCCGGATCGATGGACAGAACTTTACTTTGGGGAAATACGTTTCGGATAACACCAGTTATTCTTACTATTTCAGCTTCCCGCCCTACAAGGCGGCCGCCGGATTGGGTGGCACCCAGCTGCTTTTCATCTTTTTTGCCCTGCTGGCATTGCTTACAGGCGGCTGTCTGGTCTATTATTTCTCCCGCCGCAATGTCCGCCCGATCATTGAGCTTGGGCAGGAATTGCAGACCGCTGTGGAAGTACAGAAAAATCTGCAGGAAGTGGTAGACAGTCAGCGTCCGATCATCTGTACCTCCTATGTGAGACAGCTGTTATCCGGTACTGCTACTTCCGAGGATGAAGTTACCTACATGGAAAACTATCTGGGTATTGCGGATTCTTCTTATTATAATGTGTTGTACATCGTCTACTATAATAATTTCGGAGACAATACAGAAATCACTCTCCCCGGCGGCGTGGAATCCATGGAAGAACTGGAAAAGATCATCGAGACAGCACTGGAGAATTTCTTTGGTACACCGCTGTTCTATTTCAGCCCCTCGGACCGTACCTATTCCGTTTTGCTGCATTGCTCAGAGGAAGAAGAAAAGGATCTGATCCTGAAGATCAACAACTGCATCCTGCGTCTGCATGATTATCTGCTGGACACTTACGACATCTGGCTTTTCGCAGGTATCGGACGCAATACGGATTCCCTGATGAACGTATGGGAATGCTACCAGCAGGCCTCCGAGGCTGTCAGCTATACCACGAAGAACTACATTTTCTTCCCGTATGAATTCATTAAAAAGGATTCCAACGTGTTCTATTACCCGCCGGAGATCTCCACGAAGCTGATCCACTTCATCTCCACGGGCAATACGCCGCAGGTACTGGAGATGTTCAACCTGATTCATCAGGAGAATATCGAGGAACGTACCCTGCCGGTCAACCTGTTAAAATACCTACTGTCAGATATCCGTAACACTTTATTAAAAGCAAGATTTGCACTGCCCCAGGATGCGGATCCCGAAGCTGTAAAGGTACTGGATGAACGTTTCAATGAGCACCTTACCTTCAAATTGTGCGAAGATCTTGCCTTATCCCTGTGTAATCTCTTCGGTAATAAGGAGGATGACAATACGTTATCCGCCACCATTGAGAAATATATTAAGGAAAATTACAAGGACCCTTCCTTAGGGCTTAACAAGATCTCCGATGAATTCCAGATCTCAGAGAGCTATTTCTCCCATATGTTCAAGGAAAAGACCGGAGTCAACTTCTCCACTTATCTGGAGAATATCCGCATGACGGAGGCCGCAAGACTGATCAAAGAGACCGATATCAGTCTGAATGAGCTGTATATTGCTGTGGGATATAATAATTCCAATACTTTCCGGCGTGCCTTCAAGAAGGTATACGGAGTGACCCCCAGTGCCATGCGGGAAAAATAGAACAATCTCTTGATAGAAATGCACAAAGGAACAGCCGGGACATCTTTGGAGGATTTAATCCTCCAGAAATGCCTCGGCTGTTTTCATATCTTCCGGCGTTGTGATCTTAATATTCTGATAAGAAGCCTCTACCAGCTTCACTCTTGTCTCAGTAAACAGTTCCACCACGCTGGCATCATCCGTTACCTGAATGCCCTGTTCCTGCATTCTGGGAAGACGGCTTTTCAATCTCTCATATGCCTGCAGGATCAGGCTGGTCTCAAATACCTGCGGTGTCTGGATATTCCAGACGGTTCTGCGATCCGGGGTGGACAGGGCAAAACCTTCTCCGTCGCTGATCTTCACCGTATCCTTGCTCTGTACCGCCGCCACGCAGGCCTGATACTGTACGGCCGCTGCGTAGGTATCTTCTAATATCTTCTCCGTCAGAAAAGGTCTGGCACCATCGTGAATGAACACATATCCATGCTCATTGGGTACTTTCAGCCGTCCGTCAGCGATCAGCTGCAGAGCCCTCCCCACGGACAGATACCGTTCCGCTCCTCCGGAAGTAATAATATTTACTTTGGTAAAATGATATTTTTGCACGATTTCTTCCCGGACATAGGGAATATCCTGCTCTGCCGTCACCAGAATACAGTCATCAATAATCCGGGATTTCTCCACCGCATGCAAGGCATACCAGATCAGTGGCTTTCCTTTTAACGGTAAAAACTGCTTCGCCACCGCCGACTGCATGCGGCTTCCGCTGCCCGCCGCAAGGATAATAGCGGTACATCTGGGCTTTTCCCCGTTCTCCCGAGGCTCCTGTCCGTTTTCCATCTCATTTTTCATGCTGTAATCTTCTGTCTCATTTCTGTCCTGTGCTACTCTGTCTACCATATTGTGTCTGTCTTTCCTTGAAGTCTTTTTTCGGTTCTTAGCGCTCACCCAGCTTTAAATTCGGCACCGCATTCAGATCATAACCGCTGCGGACACCCTTAATGTACTCGTAATAGCCGGCCACACCGATCATCGCCGCATTATCGGTACAGAAAATGGGGGAGGGATGATAAAATGCTATGTTACGTTTTCCGCATTCTTCCTCAAACGCTGCCCGCAGGGAAGAATTCGAAGCCACGCCGCCGGCAATGGCAAATTTATTCAGTCCATAAGCCTTCACTGCATGGAGGGAATGGCTCACCAGCACATCTACGACTGCTTTCTGGAAGGAAGCAGCCACATCCGCCTGATTAATCTCTTCTCCCTTCATCTGGCATCCGTTCAGATAGTTCAGCACTGCGGATTTCAGACCGCTGAAGCTGAAATCATATTCATTCTCCGCCACTGCTGCTCTGGGGAAGTGGATGGCATCCGGATTGCCCTCCTTCGACACCTTGTCAATCTTGGGACCGCCGGGATATCCCAGTCCGATGGCACGAGCCACCTTGTCAAAAGCTTCTCCCGCCGCATCATCTCTGGTCCGTCCGATGATCTCATATTCACCGTAATCCTTGACCACCACCAGATGTGAGTGGCCGCCGGACGCCACCAGACAGATAAAAGGAGGCTCCAGTTCTTTATTCTCAATGAAGTTGGCACTGATGTGTCCCTCAATATGATGTACTCCAACCAGGGGAATTCCGGTAGCAAAACTGATTGCTTTTGCCTCAGATACACCCACCAGAAGTGCTCCCACCAATCCGGGACCATAGGTCACCGCAATGGCGGTAATGTCTTCCAACGTCACATGGGCATCGGCAAGCGCCTGCTCAATGACCTGATTGATCTTCTCGATATGTTTGCGGGATGCGATTTCCGGCACCACACCACCGTACAGGGTATGTAATGCAATCTGTGAGGAAATGACGTTGGAAAGCACTTCCCTGCCGTTTTTCACCACAGAAGCCGCTGTCTCATCACAGGAGCTCTCAATTCCCAGAATATAAATATCTTTTTGTTTTTCTGTCTCTGCCATTTTTCTGCCTACTTTGCTTTTAATTATTCTCCTGCTGTTCCAGACTGTCATTCAACTGATCCGCCGTCTCCCAGCCGTAGATCCTCCATTTGCGGTTTTCATCCCTGCGAAGCAGATATACCAGCATGGTGGAACTCTTTTTTCCGTTTTCCGTCATGCCATAGCCACAGGCAATCCGGGCAAAAGAATATCCGTCTGCTGTATAATAGTCCACATTGGTGCTGGACGCAAGAGAAACACTTGTTATTTTTCTCTTATTATCCTTATAGTTCTTAACCTCTCCCTGTAATCGGGTCAGATAGGTATCTTCTTCGTTATTTGCCCGGAGTTCCTCATCGAACAGCTGAAGGGATTTCCTGCCCAGTTCCTGAAGCTCCTCCGTGGTACAGTCTTCATTGTAGAAGCATTTGATCAGATCATTGTAATATCTGATTACTTCCTTAGGTGTCGCAGGATAATTATTGGTCAGATCTCTGGAGAGTGCCGTATCCACCTCTGACATAATGGCCTCCTGCTGTTCTGTCCTGCTTTTTCCCGACAGATACGAATAATATCCCACTACCAGGACAATGAGGAAGATCAGGAAAACCGTAATTTTCGTCATCGACGTGTTGTTTTTTTTCATATTTTCCTACTTCCCTTCATCAAAGTTCAATTCCATGGTCCAGCCGTCCTTTGCCGCATAAGCTGCGGGGAAAATCTTCCGGACATCATCCATGAATTCCTCAGGTCTCGTCATAGAAGGGCTGTAATGTGTCAGCCACAGTTTCGGTGCCCCCACTTCTTTTGCGATCTTCGCCGCTTCGTACATTGTCATGTGCTTATGTTCTCTGGCTTTGACCAGCTTGTCGGGTTCGCCATACATTCCTTCCAGAATCAGCAGATCCGCTCCCTGGGCATTCTGACGGATGCTTTCAGTAGGACGGGTGTCTGTACTGTAGGTCACCTTCAGGCCCTTTCGTTCCGTTCCCAGTACCATATCCGGAGTGAAGACTCTTCCGTTTTCCTCCAGAGTCTCCCCCTTTTGCAGACGGCTCCAGAATTTCATGGGGATATCCTGCTCCAAAGCTCTGTCCTTATCAAATCGACCCGCACGGTCAATCACCATACTGTACCCATAACAGAGCACATTGTGGTTCACTTTGAAGGCTTCCAGACGGAATCCTTCAAAAGAAAATGTCTGGGCATTCTCCGTGATCTCCATGCATTTTACTTCAAAAGGAAGCTCCGGTGCGATCACCCGCAGAGAAGCCACCACTTTGGCAAGTCCCCTGGGTCCGATCAGGAGCAGCGGTTCCGTGCGCTCTGCATTTCCCATGGTCAGAAGCATTCCCGGAAGGCCGCTGATATGATCCGCGTGAAAATGGGTAAAGCAGATAATGTCGATGGGGTTCGGGCTCCAGCCTTTTTCCCTCATGGCAATCTGGGTGCCCTCTCCGCAGTCGATCAGAATACTTTTCCCGTTATAGCGCATCATTAGGGAGGTCAGCCATCTGTAAGGCAGTGGCATCATTCCTCCGGTTCCCAATAAGCAAACGTCTAACATCTTTCCTCGCAATCTTGCCTAAGCAGCATCTTTTTGTTCTTTCTGTCTATAAAAGCTCTGTCTCCGGCATTTCTTCCACCGGAACGGCAAACGTATGGATCCATTTGTCATAGCAGTCTTCGCACAGGTCAAACCTGTGTCTGAGCCCGTCTTTCCTGCTGAAATAGCCAAATCTCACATCTGCGGCGAAACATCCTTCACGGACGATTTCATTTTCTATCTTCAACTCCTTGCCGCAGCCGTTACAGATTACCTGCTGTAATTTACCGTTTTCTTCTTTTCGCATCCTGTTTCCACCTTTCTGACTGTAAATGTTACCTTTTGACCCTGGCATCATTATAATGGATAATCCGCCGGAAAAGTGATGGTAATACTTGTTAACGGCGCCACATGATCATGGCATCCTCTGTCGGTTTTTCATAAAATTTCGGGCGGATCCCCTCGGAGACAAAACCGAATTTCTCATACAAGTGGATGGCCGGTGCATTGCTCACTCTGACTTCCAGCGTATATGCTGTGATCCCGCGCTCATTGCCGAGGCGTAACAACTCTTCCAGCATTTTGCCGCCAATGCCCAGATTTCGATATTCCGGTGCTGTCACCACGTTGTCGATATTGCCCTCATGAAAACTGTCCGTCAGCCCGGCGCAGCCCGCGATATGACCGTCTGCCTCCGCCACGACATACAGGCAATAATCTCTCGTCAGAAGTCCTCTGAAATCTTCCGCCAACCATGGCATGCTGAAGGACGCAGCTTCGATCCGGCTCAGTTCTTCGATATCCGTATTCTGTAACTTACGAACTTCTATTTTCATGCCTGTGCCTCTTTTGCAGCCTTCTCCTGTTCCTCTCGTTCCCGCTCTGCCTGGCTCTTACGCAGGTATTCGGGTTCATGCTCCGCTGCGGTCACCGTTCTGCCATGTGCATAGTAGACAGCTCCCAGAGAAGCCACACTGGCAGCACGCTGACGATTATTGGCAGCCGGAGCAAAGGAGCAGGGAACCTTCAGTTTCTGTAAGATCTGTTCCCTGTAGACCGGAACGCCGTCTCCCAAGAAGATCACTTCCCGTCCCAGACGGTTTAATTCCTCCACCAGCTCGTCCACGGCAATAGCGCACTGCTCTTTGATACCTGTCTCTTATACACATCTGACGCTGCCGACGAA
>ENA-OXIT01000395-OXIT01000395.1-human-gut-metagenome-genome-assembly--contig:-NODE-395-length-10788-cov-53.5641_pt1 | contig 10788 bp, 9 predicted proteins | sample MGYA00249817_ERZ652362 | MGnify/ENA primary metagenome ERZ652362 (study PRJEB26925, sample SAMN05826634) | human gut metagenome | biome: ENVO:2100002; feature: ENVO:00000062; material: ENVO:00002003... | reverse complement strand
GATCTTATCCAGCGCGGACAATGCCTTTCCATAATCACACCCTTCATAATTTTTATCAGCGTATATATGACTGATGGCCATTTGGATTCTATCATAATTTCTATCAATATCTTTATTATTTAATGTTTCCAGGAGCTGTAGCTGTTTCATGGCAAAACTCAGGTTATAGTGACCATTCTCCTGATTTTGTACATCGGAATATATCTTCGCCATAGAAAGTCTTGCTGTAACAGCATCCTGGTTATCCACTAAAGCTTTATTATAATACTCTACAGATTTTTCACAGTCATAGTATATACAATTTTTGTCCTTGTGAAGATCTCCCAGTATTTCATAAATAGAAGCTCTTTGTCTCAATTCACTTTTAGACAGATCATTACATAACTCTTTCGTCTGAAATTCTGCTAATACCCTGTGTAGCTGTTCATATGCAAGTTTTGGATTATACGCATCCTCTCTTAAATATAATTTTGCAACACCTGCCTTGGCCACAAATATATCTGCCTCGGCAGCTTCCCTCATATACAGTAGTGCTTTTGTGATATCATATACTCCATAGTCATTGGTACTATATATTTTTGACTGATAATATCTTCCCGTCAAATTTCCTTTTTCCACAGCCTTATCATAGTATCTCATTGCTTCTGGAATATCACCAAGACTTAGATGAATTTTTGCCTCTTGAATCGCAATTCTTCCTTTTTCATCCTTCTGCTCTGGCTCTGTTAAAACTTTCAACGCAGCATCATAGTCTTGCTCTTCCAAATATACTTCAGACAAAGCTATCCTTGCTTCTTCAGTATACCAATTATCTCTTATCTCACCGCTCTGACTCTCCTGAATACATTTTGTGAAAAATTCCTTTGCAGTTTGAGGATCATCTTTTTCCAATGCGCATTTACCCAGATTAAGATATATAGATTCTAATGACGATATATCTCTTTCAGTTTTTCGAGTATATTTTTTCTGAAGTCTATGCTGAATATCTCCCAGTGCCTCCTTTAAATGCTGCTCTGCAAGTTCTACGTTATAGACCTCATAATTTTTATTAAGATATAGTCCAGCCAATTTTATATGTGCTGCTACAAATTCCGGTTGTTTGGTGTCCCCCGGATATCTCGGTTCTTTTCCTAGTTGAATAGACTTTTCTAGTTCCTTTACTCCTTCTCCTAAATTATAGAAAGTATTTCTATCATCAATCAGCATAGATCCCTTTTGAAACATTCCATATGCATTTCCATTATGGGCAGCTTTTTCATAGCATTCATAGGCCGTTTTTTTATCATAACCTGCATAATTGGAATTGTTGTATATATTTCCCTGTTGCAAAGATACTGACCCTTTTGTATCAGAAGCTCCATTAAGAACTTCCAGTGCCTCCTCATAATCGCATAATACAGATTCATTATCGGCATACAACCGGCTCAACCGCAGCTTTACAAAATTTGACCTATTAGGATTCTGGTTAATAGCCCATTTATAATATAACTCTGCTTTTTCCGGATCATAGAATTTATCATTTTTATCGCTATAAATACCTCCCAGCATCGTATATGCATCGAAATTTTTGCTAATTGCTACACTCTCATTAAGACATGATAATGCCTTATTATAGTCATACAGAGTTGATCCTGCATTGGTATAGAGACGTGCCAAAGAATTTAATGCTTTCTGTATTATTTTGTCACTGGAGCTATTATTCACTATTTCCCTAAATTTTTTTTCTTCTTTTAAGGGATTATCTTTCTCTTCCTCACTGTCATCATAGTCTTCCTCAAAGTCATTTGAATCTGTTAGATCTATGTTTTCCGCCTCCTCAGGATCAGGATATATAAAATCGGCATATACGGATTCCTTATCTCCCAAAATCTGCTCTTTTAAACAGCATACAGATTGCAGGATTATGTTTCCGGTTCTGTTATAAAGATCTTCTTTGGCAGAGGTCATCTCCTTCGAAATTTCACGGCTCGTTTTTCCCAAAACACGATGAATATCTCCTACCGCTTTCATATAAACATCATACTGTCCACCTATATCGGGTCTTTTTAACAAAATATCCGTTACTTTATCAATATAGCCCTTACATTCCGGCGGCATAAATTTATATGCAATCCTGCCGGAGCCTGGCATTGTGTTCAATATTTTTTCATATAATTCATTCAGCCTCTTATGATCTTCCGGTGATGTTCTGTCAGGAAGAATTTCCTTCAATACTCCAGGAACATATTCTTCCTGATACATTTTTTTGATATAAGATGTAATTTCATTCCGTGACGCATTCTGCTTCGCATAAAGTTCTTTCCGCTCTGCTTCTGTTATAGATCTTATTAAGGCTTCATTCTCCGGAGTGAACATTGCATCCTGACAAATCTTTCGACATGCCTCCTGCCTTGCTACATGTATATACGGTGACATAACCTTATCCCTATTATCCCAAAGCATATAATGTACATGTGGGTGATTCGCCTCTGCATGAAAAGCAGCTACCCAAGTCATATTATTTGGACTCACAGATAGTTCTCTCGCAATATCCGGCATAACCGACTGCAAATAAATATTCCATTTTTCTGCGGATGTATATTCTAATGCCTCAGCATCTTCTTTTGATAATGATATGATACCCCTGAATATAATTCGATCCTGCTTTGTTACCTCATTTAATTTTTTTGATACCTCAGAGAAATTATCAGTATCTATATTTCCGAACAATCCATGGCTTCTTGGCCTGTTTGTAATATATTTCAGGTATGTACTATTATCCGCTTCTTTGCCTATCAGATCTTCACCATAATCATTAAGATCAGCATTTACATTAACCATATCTTCAATGCGGTTAATCTGAGATAAGTCTACACCTTCTCTGGTAGCGATATAGTGCATATAATTATAATTTTTCTTAGTATATCCCCCTTTGTTTGGGTTCCAGCATCTTATCTTTGATACAAGCGGTTTAAATCCATGTCCCATTGTGTCTCCATGAAGTGACATGATGTCACCTCTATTTTTTAAATTAGATATCTTGATTTTTGCTATTTTCTGTTGTGTCTGATGCTCTTATGTATGATACCGCCTTTTTCCTTGCTGCATCGTAAGCTTCTACAAAACTCTTGCGCTCTTTTTCAGGCACAAAACTATTAAGAGCTTCTGCTGACAGATATGCTGCTGCACCAGCCTGTATACATGTCTTAGCAACTAATCCAGCAATTCGATCTGCCTGTATATCAACCACAGACTTTAATTGTGATCTGATAATCGGAGTGAGAAAATCTATATTTTCCTGTGTCAGTATTCCCCGTATTCCTTGCATCGTATATTCCCTGACAAGACTGCTCATAGATATATTTTTTAAAGCTGCGTATCTTTTTAAGTTTTCATATTCCTCTGTAGTAAAAAGGACCTGAACAGAATGTCTGTCTTCTTTACGTCTCGGCATGTTTTTTTCTCCTTATCAGTATTTTGCAATCCAAAAGTGACATGATGTCACCTCTGGTTATAATGATATATGTTCCTCATAAAAAAGTCCAATAAAATCGCATTTTTTCCATATTATTTTAGCAATTTAAGGAACATATAAATATATTTTTTATTATGTTCCTTATTACTAAAATTCCTTTATTTATCGGCTTGCCCGATAATATGTATACCGGGCGTTCCTTGCCCCTATTCCTGCCACATATATGTAGAGCATATATGTGGGGTTCCTCAAGCCATCGCAGATGCCTTGAGGACCTATATCGGGCAATTCTTTGCCCGATATAGGATCCAGAGGTGACACGATGTCACCTCTGATTCTCTCTTTATATTATCCAAATGCTGTTTTATTGCAGCCCATATATATGTTATTATATATAATAACATATAATAAGTGACATCATGTCACCTCAAGACAAAAAAAGAAGTGTGCCAGGATTACCTTAATGCGCGACGAAGGGCGGCTGGTATAATCTACCTGCCGCCCTTAAAAACTGTCTTGTTTCATTTGTCCTTATCAATAAGCGTATTTATATATTCATTCACACTTTGCCCTGTTGATGCCGCTTTCTTTTTTATTTCCTCTTTCCTGCCTTTGGGCACTGTTAAATTTATTCTATCGTACTTTTCTTTTATATACTCGTTTTGGTAAGATATTTGGTTAAATTTTCCGCTTTTTCCTTTCATCGTTTTTTACCTCTTGAAATTCTTCTATCTTCCTGCTATGATAATAAAAACACTTGGGGGCAGGTGGCAGGAATTGTTTCGGTTTTCTGCCCCCTCGTGCTAAGCCTTTGTATCTTCGCCCTACTTATTAAGTAGGGCTTTTACTTTTTCTTTTGCATCTTCTAAACTCTCACTTTCTTCTAAGATTGCTAAAATCTTTCTTGTTTGGTTTTCCTCTGCTGTCTGTTTTAAGAGTTCTGCTAAGTTCATTTCTTCATTATCCATTTTCTTATTACTCCTTCCTGCTGTTCCCTTGCTACAATTATATTATACAAAATATTACGTAATATGTCAATAGTATATTACGCAATATTTTAAAATTTTTATGCTATTTTTTCGGATGCGTCAATCAATCTTTTATATTTTTTCCACATAGATATATTCCTCGTTTCCGTTGTCATCAGTGTAAACTCCGTTATACATCTCCCATATTCTGTTGGCTCCTGCTTCCGTATAGGTCTGATTAAATAACTGTTTTCCGCTTTCTGTTACGATTCTGTAATTTTCCTTTTTTGCTTTCTTCATGTTGTCACCTTTCCGGCTCCTGCGGAGCCTATCACGTTTTTGGGTTTCTGCTCTGGGTTGTTGGTCTTAGTTTTTCTTTCTGAAACTTCCGGCTCGCATCATCTCCTTTTCTTATGTCTTCGTTTTCGGTATATCTGTCTTGGGCGTCTGATCGATGTTGAATTTTTCTCAGGGCACATGTCAGGAAAAATATAAAAAATTATGTTTTCAATTTTTTATATTTATATAAAAATTTATCCTTTTAAATTTTTATGGTTCTTGACTTGGGACAGGAGAAAAATTATCGTTCAGACTGATGCGCAAGACATACCGGAGACGAAGACATAAGAAAAAGAGATGTCCCCTGGGAGTGCAGAAAGAAAAAAGCCCCCAGCGGGGGTTTGGGGGAGATGATAGTGGGTTCCATTGTTTATGTTTTTATTTTTGTTGTTTTAGGTCAGTCATGAACAAACTTTTTTGTTTCCTCGGAAAACTGAACGTGTGAGCCTTTGAAAAGTTTCCTTGTATCCCAGTCAATTTTGGAGTCTGTGATACAAACCAGAGGTGACATCATGTCACCTCTAATTCTCTTTTTCCATATATGTTATTATATATAATAACATATATGGAAAGAACATTATGCCATTTCCACAAAGAAAAAGAGTACCAAGGTTCTGCCTTTATACTCTTTTCTAATGATGCCTTCTAAAGTGACATGATGTCACTTCTATAAAAACTTTTCGGGGTAGTTGCATGGCACTACATACAGTGTTATACTATACAAAAAAGAATAGGAGAATAATCAATGATTATTTATAAGATAGACGTGATTGATGAATTAAATAAACATGGTTACGCCAATAGTTTTTTGCGAGAAAATAATTTTCTATCTCAGGCAACCCTAACCAGTTTACGTCGTGGCGGAAACATTACGATCGCAACCCTTAATATATTATGTCTACTTTTGGATTGCCAGCCGGGAGACATTATAGAAGTATCTGCCAGCGAAGAAGAAAAGAAAAAATATTTTCTTTAATCATTGCATAGCACTATAAATAGTGCTATAATAAATTATAAAGTAAATTATAATTTATTAGGAGGTTATAAAAGAACTAGAAAAATATGAAGTGACATGATGTCACTTCATCCTTAAGAAAGAGAGGATTTTTTAATGAATGGATATGAATTGCTGGCCAGCAGCTACAGATTACTCCTTAAACGTGGAGAGATTGCAGAAGATGAGGCTGCTAAAAAAATTAGGGTTTATGATTTTTAGCAACCTGTGATAAAGAAGATATCTATACTATGGTAGACAGTTCTGCTTTTAATGATATCATTAAATCTTTCTGTAAAAAGGCATTAGAAAATTCATCTGTTAGCGAGCAGTCAGCTCAAGATGTAATAAATGAATTAAGCAATCTTTTTAATTTTTCATGTGAAAAAATCTGCAATAACAAATAAAAGAAGGAGTATATTATGGCAGCAAAAGTAATTAGTGTAGTTAACAACAAAGGTGGAGTTGGTAAGACCACGTCAACGGCTTTTTTTGGAGAAATCTTAGCCCTTTTTGGAAAAAGAGTATTGCTTGTAGACACAGACGAATCGGGAAACTTATCTCTGCTCTTTAATCATTTTCAGGAGGACAGCGCTGACATTATGAGCGGCCTTACTATGGCTCCGCAAAAAAATGTCTCTGAAATTTTTAAATTTCGGTACAGATCCGCGGAAGAAGTAAAATCTTGTATCTATAATGTCGGCGAGTACATAGACATTTTACCTGCAAGCAAACGTTTATCACTTATTCCCGATTTCCTTTTGTTACAAAGTAAGACAAATAACTTAAACAATCAAATTATATTAAAAAGAGCATTGCAGACTATTATAGATGATTATGATTATATTTTTATTGATACGGCTCCACGTAATGATATACTGATTGTTAATAGTCTTATGATATCGGATTATGTAGTAATTCCTGTTCGATCTGAAGGATTTTCTTTTAAAGGCTTCAAAGAAGTCCTGGCAAAACTCCGGGAATTGCAGGATGAATATGAAATAGCTGCTCAATTTTTGGGAGCATATCAGACCGCTGCGGAAACCTCAACCAACATATATAAAGAACTGAATGCTCAATATGAAGAGCTCCTTGGTGCAAAAAATCTTCCCAGCATTCGTAAAGACATCAAAGTAAATGAAGTTCTTTCTATTTCCGGCAGCGATCTGATAAAATATACATCGTCATCCAATGTCCTCTACGATTATTGCATGTTACTCATTGCCATGGGCATATTGGATGATGATACCATAAGGGCAATAAAGGCCGCTTACGCATGTTAATTTTACAGAAGTGACATCATGTCACCTCTAATCTATATTTAAAAGGGGTAAGTATATGGAAAAACTGAAAATGGATACACTGTATGAATTGTTAGAGACCGGCAATTTCAATGAAAATACTGATGGTGCTTTGATATGGGCTATCTTCGAATTAGAGAGTTCATATAGTACAATAGAGTCTAAAAAAATTGAAAGACTCTACGAATTGTTAGAGACTAAGAATTGCAACGAAAACACCAAGAGTGCTTTGAGCTGGGCTATTCATGAATTGGAAAAGCAGAAGTGACATGATGTCACTTCTTTGGTAAAAATTATTTTCATGATTAAAAAAGGAGGCTATTTTGTAGTGACCTATGTTGACATAATAAAAAAATGGAAAGAGAAGAAAATAGATAGCATTGAAAAATTAGATCAACAGCTTAGTAATTTTCGTATTATCTTTGCATACAACTCTGGTGCGATAGAAAATTCTCAAATTACATATCATGATACCAGAGAAATCTTCGAAAATGGTAAAGTAGTAAATTTTTCTGGTGATACTCGAACCATTTTTGAAATCGAAAACCAAAGAAAATGTTACAATTATCTGGCCCCTAAAATTATAAATAAGGATCCTATTACCTCTGATTTTGTAAAAAATGTCCATTATCAACTTATGCAAGGTGCTTATGATGAGCGCCGTTGGGCAAGGGGTGAACGACCTGGACAATATAAAATACATGATTATGTAATTGGTCAATCAGATCAAGGTGCCTTGCCAGAAGAAGTTCCATCTGAAATTGAGGAATTATGTGACGAAATTTTAAACATTCCTGATAAGGGCGAAAATATTTTAAAAACAGCTGCTTATATCCATTGTAAATTTGAAAATATCCATGCATTTGCCGATGGGAATGGAAGAGTAGGACGAACCCTCATGAATTATTACTTGATGATCAATAACTATCCACCTTTAGTAGTATATTCAGAAACAAAAGATCAGTATTATAAAGCCTTAGACCATTATGACAATACCGGTGATATCACCCCATTTCTTAACTACATGAAAAAGAGCTTGGAGAAAACATGGGTTTTAGGCCAACGTCAATCTCCCAAAAACACTCTGCAAGATTTGCATTTGGAACAGTGAAATAAGTAGAAGTGACATGATGTCACTTTAGGAAAGGAATTTATATGAGTACTAAACCCCGAATGAATTTAAATATGCTTGGAAATGAATTAAAAGATTCAGCGAAACAGTCTCTTCAAGGTCTCGGAAGCCTTAACCTTTCACAGGAAGGAAATAGAACTTCTGTACCGGATACTGCACCCAGAACCTTTAAAAGAATATCTTATCAGAAAATCAAGAGCAGCGAACTCAATGATTATCCCATAGATAACATTGAAGAGATGGAGCAGCTCCTTTTACAATATGGTCTGCTGAATCCCCTGAACGTCAATTACATAGAAGATAATGATATCTACGAATTGGAAAGTGGCGATAGAAGACTGCATGCTTTACAGAACTTGTTCCAACGCTATGAAAACATTGATGGTGTTGAAGACACAGTGGAATACAAATTATATTGCAAAAATATCCATCCTCTTTATGTAAACGGTATTGATTGTATGGTTGAAAAGGGCGATACTGACAGAGATAGTGTACGAGCACGTATCATCGTACATAACGAATCCGTCCGTCCTTTTGATGCCCTGCGCACCGCCGAAAAGATTAATGAACTTGCCGAAATTTATACTCGACAAAATAAAAACCTACCGAAAGAACAACGTTTCAATGTTAATCAACGAATTGCTGATGATCTGAAAGGTAAATATACGGTCCGTCAAATCATACGATATAAAAATTTTGATAGTTTAATTGATGAGCTAAAAGAAGTAGTGATTAATCATGGTATGTCCATATCGGAGATAAGTACTTACCATACCTTAGCCCCGGATGAGCAATCATTACTCGCACATTATATAAAACAATATCATATTCCTGGAGAAAAACTAACTTTACCTTCTATAGACGAAATACGAAATATGGTTGACTGGACTACTGAATCTAATAGTAGCAGTGAGTCTCCTTCAGATATTCATGCCAACAACGAATCCAAAGAAGAAACAACTTCTGATTTACCTGTTGAGAATGAAGATTTTGAAGAGTTGAAAAAGAAAGCTGCCAAAAAATTAAAAGAAAGCAAGGATAAAAAGGACGATAAAATTCAGAGTACAGCTTTGGCCATCCAAAAGAAAACGAAACAGCTTGAAAGAGATTTTTACAACTATTTAACAGACTCTGAGCAAATAGAACTCGACCTGAGTACTTTCATCAAAGAGTTGGAAACGTCAATAGAAACTTTGTCCAATCTAAAAGAATCTGTAACAAAATACGAGAGGAGATGAGTAGTCTGTATGAGTAAAAGATCTGTAAAGGTTATTGGATCGGCGATTGGAGTTATCATTTTTATATCTGCCTTAATCTATCAAATTATGGGCTCCATTAATGGATCCAGTCTATTAGATATTTTTTAGCGATTGTATAGCGAGGACTTTGAAGCATAAGAAGTCTTCGCTATTTTATTGAAAAATTATAATAATTCGTTATAATGCAAAAAAATATACTTGATTTATGACTATTTTTATTGTATTGTTGAAAACAAGACAAAGTAACTATTTTGACTCGTTTTTTGTCGATATTAATTGTTTTTTGCAAGTAGGATAACCAATAATTATATGACACTACATGATCTTATTCTTACGAGGAGAAGAGGATAAAAATGGACAATTTAATAAAGTTTCTTACAGAGAATGATGATATGCACAAAAATAACAACACAATGCACGAATAATTTATGAATAAGGGAGCCGGGAAGGAAGAGATGAACAAGAAAGTAAAGGTGTTTATTTTTGCAGAAATTATCTATGGACTTATAGGCAACTATATATTGCTAATAGTGTATTTCATTTTGACATCTTTGAAATCAGGAAGATTGCATAAATTATCACCTGACATATTAAATCCATTTGTATATATAGGCAGTTGCAACATAGACCTTTTTTTCTGGCAATTTTTTATTCTGGGAAATATTTTGATACTTGTTTTTCCGGTATACCTTGCCTTTGTATATGAACCGAAAGGAAAAATCATGCAAACGGGATTAATAAAGGTCACAGATCAAATAAGTATACCTGTCCCGGCTGGGACTGGCCAGTTTGGACGACAAAGATTCATGACATATGAGGACCTGGATAATACCAAAGAAATAAAAGAATTTGTTTATCAAAAGAGTCAAAAAAAAGTTCCGGACAAAGGAGGCATAGTAATAGGAATACATGCTATTGGAGACATTCCATCAAAATCTGGTGCGGAGCATATCATGTGTATTTGTGAAGACCGGCATATATTACTTGTCGGAGCTACCAGATCTGGTAAGTCCAGACGCATTATTTTGGAGAGTATCTGGTTTACTTTGAAAGCTGGTGAAAATATGCTGATTAATGATCCAAAAGGAGAACTGTATGCATATACCAGTCCTTTTGCGAAAGACAACGGTTATCAGGTAGTAGCTATTGATTTTAGGAATCCGAATAAAGGGACCCATTACAATTATATGGAAGAAATCATAAGTGCAATAGATAGCGGCAATGTTGCTGAGGCTGTGGACTTGACCTGGGATCTGGTATCCGTACTGGTGGGAGATCTAAAAGGAGAGCCAATCTGGCATAACGGAGAGTGTGCAACGATTGCCGCATCCATATTAATTG
>ENA-OXIT01000384-OXIT01000384.1-human-gut-metagenome-genome-assembly--contig:-NODE-384-length-11058-cov-5.76325_pt1 | contig 11058 bp, 8 predicted proteins | sample MGYA00249817_ERZ652362 | MGnify/ENA primary metagenome ERZ652362 (study PRJEB26925, sample SAMN05826634) | human gut metagenome | biome: ENVO:2100002; feature: ENVO:00000062; material: ENVO:00002003... | reverse complement strand
TATAAAGTCAAGAAAAACTTGATAATTACTGTATTTATTTTTATATATACTAATTCTATAAAAAACGCTTTCAACAGGTTTTTCACAATCCAGTAATCCGCATAAATAGGACATTTTTAATATTTTTTAATAAGAATATAAAAGAGTTTTCCACAAAATGTTGATAACTTGTGGAAAACTCTTTATAATTACGTTAGTTATTAATGATATTTTTGAAAAATCTCTTTTTTTCGCCCTTTTTCGCGTTTATAATATTTTCCACATTCATGTTAATACATTTTTATCCATAAAATTATCCACAGGGCTTAATCTGCCCAAATATTGAAATAATTTTCTAAATGATATATTATATAAAGGAATGTATTTTTATGATTGGACAGGCTAATTAACAAGCCAGAAAGGCCTAGAATTTATGGATGAATTACAGACATTGATTGATAAATGGGATTTAATTCTCTCTACTTTTAAAGAAGAACACGAAATTATTGATGTTTCTTTTAAAACATGGATTAAACCCCTGAAAATATATAAACTTGACGGCAATGTTCTTACTCTTACTTTCTCATCTTTAGAAGATGACTCTTCTACTGATGAAAGGAGCATTGTATATATTGAAAAACGTTACCTCAAGTTTCTTGAAGTTACCGTATGTGAAGTAATGAACAAAGAATATCAGGTAATTATTATGTCATCTGCTGAGAAAAAGGAAGATGAATTAAAGAAAAAGACATCTTCAGTTTCTACTGATAATAGTCTTGCTTCACAGAATCTAAATCCTAATTACACATTTGACACATTTGTAATAGGTACTAATAATAATCTGGCTCACGCAGCATCACTCGCTGTTGCCGAAACACCTGGACAGATATATAACCCTCTGTTCATATATGGAGGTGCCGGACTTGGTAAAACTCATCTTATGCAGGCTATTGCACATTTTATTATTGCAAGTGACCCATCTAAGAAAGTTTTATACGTAACTTCTGAGACATTTACTAATGAACTTATCGAATCGGTTAAGACTAACAAGAACACTGAATTTAGAAATAAATACCGTAATATTGACGTTCTTCTTATCGATGATATTCAATTTATAATAGGAAAGGTTTCTACTCAGGAAGAATTTTTCAATACCTTTAATGACCTTTATCTTTTAGGAAAACAGATTGTTATATCATCTGATAGACCACCTAAGGAAATGGAAACTCTTCCTGACAGATTAAGAACACGTTTTGAAAGCGGACTTCCGGTAGATATCCAGATTCCTACATATGAAACTAAGATGGCTATTATTAATAAGAAGTCTGAGGCTTTAGGAATTGATTTTCCTTATGAAGTTAAAGATTATGTTGCAACTAATATTACTTCAAGTATCAGGGAGCTTGAGGGAGCGCTTACCAAGCTTTCAGCTTATTCTAAGCTTTCCCACACACCTCTTACTGCAGAGTTTGCTGAGAATACACTTAAGGATCTTATATCTCCTTACTCTAAGAAAGAGATTACACCAGAACTTATAATTGATGTAGTTGCTGAACATTTCCACATTAAGCCTGAAGATATAATATCTCATAAGAGAAGTGCTGATATAGCTTTTCCTAGACATATTGCAATGTATCTGTGCAGGCAGATGACACAGACTCCTCTTGAAGCTATAGGTAAAGCTTTAGGTGGCAGAGATCATTCTACTATATTATATGGTTCAGAAAAGATTGCTAAAGAAACAGCTAATAATGAAACTACCAAGAGCACTATTGATATATTAATAAAGAAGCTTAATCCATCTTAAAAAGTTTTCCACAATGGTTTTAGGATAATTTGTTAATTAGATGTTATTTTTATGTTGAATGTTCTTTATAACTTTTTTTTAGATTTATGTTCATTTTTTTAAACTTTAATTTTTCACATACATTGAACATTAAATTTTGTGTTTTCTAACATGGTTATTATTTTCATATATCCAGTTTTTTTAAGGCTTTACATACTTTTTAACAATTTAACAACCCCTAAGACTACGGCTACGGCATTTATATATTTATATATAGCTCTTCTCCACTACAATTTTATCGAAAGGAAGTTATCAACATGAAATTAGTTTTTACTAAATCTAACTTAAACAAAGCTGTAGGTATCGTAATGAAAGCTGTACCTACAAGAACTACTATGAATATTCTTGAATGTATTCTTATTGATGCTACTACTAATGAAATCAAGTTCACAGGTAACGATATGGAACTTGGCATTGAAACTATAGTAGAAGGTGAAATTATAGAAAAAGGCAAGATTGCCATAGATGCTAAGCTTTTTTCTGAAATTGTAAGAAAGCTGCCTGATAATGATATTACTTTAACTACTGATTCAAATAATAATGCACTTATTACATGTGAAAAAAGTAAGTTTAATATAGCAGGAAAATCCGGAGATGATTTTTCTTACCTTCCGGCTATTATTAAAGATAAGATGATTACACTTTCCCAGTTCCAGTTAAAGGAAGTTATTAATCAGACAATATTCTCTATTGCTATTAATGATAATAATAAAATGATGACAGGTGAACTTTTTGAAGTAAATGAAGGTACACTTAAAGTTGTAGGTCTTGATGGTCACCGAATTGCTATCCGTAATATTAAGCTTGAAGGCAGATCTGATGACGTAAGAGTAGTTATTCCAGGTAAGACTCTTCAGGAAATAAGCAAGATTCTTAATGCTGATGCTGAAAGTTTTGTTAATATTTACTTTACTAACAATCATGTATTATTTGAATTTGACCAGACTCATGTTGTTTCTAGACTTATAGAGGGTGATTATTTTAAGATTAGTCAGATGCTTTCTAACGATTATGAAACTAAAGTATCTATTAATAAAAAAGAATTTCTTGATTCTATTGACAGAGCTAATCTTCTTATAAGAGAAGGAGATAAGAAGCCAATTCTCGTGGGCTCGGAGATGTGTATAAGAGACAGAAATGTTAACTCTGCAATTGGAGCTCTTAACGAAGATATTGATATTGATAAAGAAGGTAAGGATATTATGATTGGTTTTAATCCTAAGTTCCTTATGGATGCATTAAGGGTTATCGATGATGAAAATGTGACTATGTATCTAGTTAATCATAAATCACCTTGCTTTATCAGAGACAAGGAAGAGAATTATATTTATCTTATACTTCCTGTTAACTTCACAGCTTAACAAGAGAAAGGAAAGTTATGGAAGAAATAATTTTAAGAGATGATTTCATCAAACTTGGACAGGCAATTAAAGCTGCCGGATTAGTTGAATCAGGTGTTGAAGCCAAGATTGTTATTCAGGATGGTGAAGTTAAGGTTAATGGCGTTGTTGAAACACAGCGTGGAAAAAAACTTTTTGGCGGAGAAGTTGTAGAATACAACGGCTCCAGTATTCTTATTAAAAAATAGGTGTTAATGTGATAGTCGAATCTGTTGAGTTAAAGGATTACAGAAATTATGAATTTCTGGATATGAATTTCAATGAGCATGTAAACATAATATATGGTGACAATGCCCAGGGAAAGACTAACATATTAGAATCAATATATATGTGTTCAACTTCTAAGTCACATCGTGGCAGTAAAGACAGAGAAATAGTCAGATTTGGAGAAGATGAATCGCATATTAAACTAAATGTCTTAAAGCATGGTATGAAATACCGCATAGACATGCACCTTAAGAAGAATAAAACCAAGGGTATAGCAGTTAATGGTATTCCTATAAAAAAAGCTGTTGAACTTTTTGGAATTATTAATATTGTTTTCTTTTCTCCGGAAGATCTTAATATTATAAAAAATGGTCCTTCAGAGAGAAGAAGATTTATGGATATGGAACTTAGCCAGCTTGACAAGATATATCTTAGTAACCTTGTTAATTACAACAAAGTACTTAATCAGAGAAACAAGCTTCTCAAAGATATAGCATTTTCACCATCAGAACAGCTGATGCAGACTCTTGATATATGGGACATGCAGCTTGTTAAGTATGGAAGCCTTATTATTAAAGGCAGAAAAAGTTTCATAGAAAAGATTAACACAATAATCAGTGATATTCATTCCAGACTTACTGGTGGTATTGAGAATATTAAAGTATGTTATGTTCCTGATGTTGATGTGAATGATTTCGAAGAAGAAGTAAGAAATTCAAGACAAAAGGATATTAAATACAAGGTTACAGGTAAAGGACCTCATAAGGACGATCTTATATTTTTAATCAATGACAATGATGTGAGAAAATATGGTTCACAGGGACAACAAAGAACAGCTGCACTTTCACTTAAATTATCTGAGATAGAACTTGTGAAACTTGTAATTAAAGATACTCCGGTACTTCTTCTTGATGATGTTTTGTCTGAGTTAGACAGTAACAGACAGAATTTTCTGATAAACAGCATTGGAGATATACAAACGATTGTTACATGCACCGGACTTGAAGAATTTATTAATAACAGAATGAATATCAACAAAATATTTAAAGTAACAGATGGTCATGTAGTTAATGAGAATTAATTACATTTTGCTTTGTAAAACAAGGAGGAATTAAAGTGGCAGATCAGAATGCAGAGAAGAATTATGGTGGAGACCAGATTCAGGTACTCGAAGGTCTTGAAGCTGTAAGAAAAAGACCTGGTATGTATATTGGAAGTACATCAGGAAGAGGACTTCATCATCTTGTGTATGAGATAGTTGATAATGCAATTGACGAAGCTTTAGCAGGTTTTTGTACACATATTGAGGTTATGATTAATAAAGATAACTCTATCACTGTAATTGATAATGGTAGAGGTGTACCTGTTGATATTAATCATAAGACAGGAAGACCTGCCATTGAAGTTGTATATACCGTTCTTCATGCCGGGGGTAAATTCGGTGGTGGAGGATATAAGGTGTCAGGAGGACTTCACGGTGTTGGTGCATCAGTAGTTAATGCTTTGTCTGAATGGCTTGAAGTTCAGGTAAAGAGAAATGGACACATTTATCAGCAGAGATACGAAAGAGGAAAGATATGTTATGACCTTAAGATAGTAGGTGACTGCGATATTGAGGATACAGGAACTCAGGTTACTTTTCTTCCTGATTCAGAGATTTTTCAGGAAACAACTGTATTTGAATTTGATATTCTTATGCACAGATTAAGAGAAATGGCATTTCTTACTAAGGGAATCAAGATTACTCTTACAGATTTAAGAGAAGGTCTTGAGCAGCAGAAAGTATTCCATTATGAAGGTGGTATCAAGGAATTTGTTCAGTATCTTAATAAGAGTAAAGAACCTTTATACAGCCAGATTATTTATTGTGAAGGTGTGAAAGACAATGTTCAGGTTGAAGTAGCATTCCAGCATAATGATGGATACAATGAGGTTGTCGATTCATTTGTTAATAATATTAAGACACCTGAAGGTGGTACACATCTGACTGGTTTCAGAAATTCACTGACTAAGACTTTTAATGATTATGCAAGAAAGAATAAGATTCTTAAGGATAGTGATCAGGGACTTTCAGGTGATGATATAAGAGAAGGTCTTACAGCAATCGTATCTGTTAAGATTGAAGATCCACAGTTTGAAGGACAGACTAAGCAGAAGCTTGGTAATACAGTTGCAAGGGGAGCAGTTGACAGTATAGTAAGTGAACAGCTTACTTACTTCCTTGAGCAGAATCCTGCAGTTGCAAAATCTATATGTGAAAAATCGTTGCTTGCACAGCGAGCGAGAGAAGCTGCAAGAAAAGCAAGAGACTTAACAAGAAGAAAGACTGCACTTGAAAGCACTTCACTTCCTGGCAAGTTAGCTGATTGTTCAGATAAAGATCCTAAGAATTGTGAGATATATATTGTTGAGGGAGATTCAGCCGGTGGTTCTGCAAAGACTGCAAGAAGCCGTGCTACACAGGCAATCCTTCCACTTCGTGGTAAGATTCTTAACGTTGAGAAAGCAAGACTTGACAGAATACTTGGAAATGCAGAGATTAAAGCGATGATTACTGCATTTGGTACAGGTATTCATGAAGATTTTGATATAAGCAAGCTTCGTTATCACAAGATTATTATTATGACAGATGCCGATGTAGATGGTGCACATATTGCAACACTTCTTCTCACATTCCTGTACAGATTCATGCCCGATCTTATAAGAGAAGGCCATGTATATCTTGCACAGCCACCACTTTATAAAGTTGAGAAGAATAAAAAAGTGTGGTATGCCTATAATGATGATGAGCTTAATGCAATCATGACTGAGATTGGAAGAGACCAGAATAATAAAGTCCAGCGTTATAAGGGACTTGGTGAGATGGACGCAGAGCAGTTATGGGAAACAACAATGGACCCACACAAGAGAGTATTATTAAGAGTTAATATGAATGAAGATGATGATTCAGAACTTGATGTAACATTCTCAACACTTATGGGTGACAAGGTAGAGCCAAGAAGAGATTTCATAGAAGCAAATGCTAAGTTTGTAAAGAATTTGGATATCTAACAAGCAGCGCATAAGACAATATCGGAATATTATGTGCGTGCTTGCACGCTAAATAAAATTGTGATGTTGTCTTGTATGGTGCGACTAGCACCATTCGTAAAATCGTCAGATTTTACGAATGCGCGTGATTAGGATTTACGCATGGCGTATTCCAGATTTACACATTGCGTTAATTAATAACTTCACGGAAAGGAATTATAATAATGGATGAACATATCTTTGATAAAGTTCAAGAAGTCGATATGCAGAAAACCATGGAAAACTATTATATAGATTATGCCATGAGTGTTATCGCTTCCAGAGCACTTCCGGATGTAAGAGATGGTCTTAAGCCGGTACAGAGAAGAATTCTATATTCAATGATAGAACTTAACAACGGTCCTGATAAGCCACATAGAAAATGTGCCCGTATCGTTGGTGATACAATGGGTAAATATCACCCACATGGTGATTTATCAATTTATGAGGCATTAGTAAAACTGGCTCAGGATTTCAATACAAGATATCCACTTGTTGACGGACATGGTAACTTTGGTTCAGTCGATGGTGATGGTGCAGCCGCTATGCGATATACAGAGGCTAGACTCAGTAAGATATCTATGGAGATGACAAGAGATCTTAACAAAGATACTGTAAATTTCATACCTAACTTTGATGAAACAGAAAAAGAACCTACAGTACTTCCATCAAGATATCCTAACCTGTTATGTAATGGTACATCAGGTATTGCCGTAGGTATGGCTACTAATATTCCACCTCATAACTTAAGAGAAGTTATAGGTGCTGTTGTAAAGATGATTGACAATAAGGTGGAAGAAGACAGAGACACAACAATTGAGGAAATTCTTGATATAGTTAAAGGTCCTGATTTCCCTACAGGTGGAACAATCATCGGCAAGTTGGGAATTGAAGAGGCTTACCGTACAGGAAGAGCCAAGATAAAGGTAAGAGCTGTAACTAATATTGAGCCAATGAATAATGGCAAGAACAGAATTGTAGTTACAGAACTTCCATACATGGTTAATAAAGCAAAGCTTATCGAGAAAATAGCAGAGCTTGTAAGAGATAAGAAGATTGATGGAATCACAGATTTAAGAGATGAATCTGACAGAGAGGGTATGAGAATTGCCATTGAGTTAAGAAGAGATGTCAATCCTAACATAATACTTAACCAGTTATACAAACACACACAGTTACAGGATACATTTGGTGTAATCATGCTTGCATTAGTAGATAACCAGCCAAAGGTGCTTAACCTGTATGACATGTTAAAGTATTACCTTCTTCATCAGGAAGAAGTCGTTACAAGAAGAACAAAGTTTGATCTTAATAAGGCAGAAGAAAGAGCCCACATTTTAGAGGGCTTAATGATTGCTTTAGATAATATAGACAGAGTTATATCAATAATCAGAGGTTCTGCAAATGTACAGATTGCCAAGGAAAGCTTAATAGCTGAATTTGCACTTTCAGAAGCACAGGCTCAGGCTATCGTAGATATGCGTTTGAGAGCTCTGACCGGTCTGGAAAGAAGCAAGCTTGAAGCTGAGTTGAAGGAACTTCATGAAAAGATTAAAGAATACAAGGCAATTCTTGCAGATAAGAAGTTGCTTCTTGGAGTTATCAAGACTGAAATTTCAGAGATAGCAGACAAGTATGGTGATGACAGAAGAACTTCTATCGGATATGATGAATACGATATTTCAATGGAAGACCTTATTCCAGATGAACCATGTGTTATTGCAAGAACTAACTTGGGTTATGTAAAGAGAATGACACCTGATAACTTTAAGAGCCAGCATCGTGGTGGTAAGGGAATAAAGGGAATGCAGACAATTGATGATGATTATATCAAAGATTTATTCATGACAACATCACATCATGTACTTACATTCTTTACTAACACAGGACGAGCTTATAAGTTAAAGGCTTATGAAATTCCTGAAGCATCAAGAACTTCAAGAGGAACTGCAATAATTAATCTTTTACAGTTAGCACCGGGTGAGACAATCACAGCAGTAGTTCCTGTTAAAATTGATACACTTCAGGATACAGATTACCTGTTTATGGCAACTAAGAAGGGTATAGTTAAAAAGACACCTGTTAAAGATTTTGCCAATATAAGAAAGACAGGAATCCAGGCAATTAACTTAAGAGAAGATGATGAACTTATAGAAGTTAAACTTACAGATGATCAGGCAGAGATTCTTATGGTAACAATGCTTGGACAGTGTATAAGATTTAAGGAAACAGATGTAAGACCTACGGGACGTTCAGCAATGGGTGTTATAGGTATGAGTCTTATGGATGAGGATGAAGTTGTTGGTGTTCAGGTAAGTACCCAGGGAGATACTATGCTTATAGTTTCTGAAAATGGTATGGGTAAGAGAACAGACATTGACGAGTATACAGTTCAGCATCGTGGTGGTAAAGGTGTCAAATGTTACAAGATAACAGAAAAGACAGGTAATGTCGTAGGAGCTAAGGCTGTAGATGATTCAAGAGAAGTAATGCTTATTACAACAGAAGGAATTATAATCAGACTTCAGTGTTCAGATATATCTAATCTTGGAAGAATAACATCAGGTGTTAAACTTATTAACCTTGATGAAGGAATTAAAGTAGCAACAATTGCCAAAGTAAGGAAGCAGCCTGCTGATGAAGATGGTAAGGATGCAGAGGGCTTTGAAGAAGACACAGATAAAACAGTAGAATCTGAAGATTAATCTTAAGGAAACTGCCACATTTATATATGTGACGGTTTCCTTTTTAGCAGGAGATAACATGGCTTTAATTAATATTAATTATGAATCAAAAACACTTGGTATGCCCGTTATGATTAATGCAATTATTCCTCAGGGAAGAGGCAGTTATAAGACTTTATATCTTCTTCATGGAATGGGAGGAGATTATACAACATGGATTACGAAATCCAGAGTGGCAGATTATGTAGATAATACTGATATAGCAGTTATAATGATTTCAGGTGATAACAAATGTTATGTTGATAATGTACATGGAAGAAAATATTTTACATTTTTAACAGAAGAACTTATAGAAACCTGTACTAACTGGTTTGGATTATCATGTGACAGAAAAGACCGTTATATAGCAGGAATGTCAATGGGTGGATATGGAGCAGTTCATGCTGCACTTATTAAGCCTGATGTATATGGCAAGGTGTTCTCATATTCAGGACTGCTTGATATAGAGAAAAGATTTGACAACCCACAGGGAATAAACACATATCAGATATTTGGAGACAGGGGAAATTTATCAGATAACCGATTTGATATAATGAACTGTTTAAAAGAGGATAATTTCAAGACAAATGTGGAAAATTATCCGGAATTTTACATTAGATGTGGATTATATGATCAGATACTTCCAATGAGCAGACAGTGGAATAAATATGCATTAGATTCAGGACTTAAAGTGAATTATTATGAAACTGCTGGTAATCATGATTTTATTTTCTGGGATAAATGCATACATGAGACAGTTAATATAATAAAAGAGCAGTCGTACAGGATGGAGGATATATATGGCAACAGTAATGAATATTAATCATTTTTCTATATATCTTAAGCGTAATATGGAATGCACAGTTATTCTCCCATCAGATATGAAAAATGATGAGAAGCTTCCTGTATTATGGTTATATCATGGAAGCAGTGGTGATAATACTGTATGGCTGTATCATTCACCAATAGCTGAATATGTTGATGAGGGCAGGTTTGCAGCAGTACTTCCAAATGTGCAGAATTCATGCTTTGTTAATATGAATATAGGAGATAAGTATGAGTCATATGTTGGAAAAGAATTATTTAATATAATTATGAATATGTTTCCATGTCTTTCTGATAAAAGAGAGAATAACTACGTATCAGGATTTTCTAATGGTGGATATGGATGTCTTCATATAGCTCTCAAATATCCTGAGAAATATGGAACTGTAGGAGCATTTTCAGCAGGTGACAAAGCTGATTCAGAATTTCTTAATGATGGGAGTGAAAAGTCAATAAGAAGAATAGAGCTTTATGGTGATGGAGACCTGCATAAAACAGAATATGGAATCACATATCAGGCAGACAGATTAATAGCGCAGAAAAGTGTAAAACCTGAAATATATCATGCCTGTGGAGAACTTGATCCATGGATAGACATGAATCATATATTGAGAGATTATTTCATGAGCCATATTGAATACAATTATGTATACGATGAAATTGAACAAATCGGACATGAATGGAAATTCTGGCGTGAAGAATTAAAAAGGTTTTTAGTATTTACTGGATTAATTAATAATTAAAATACAAGAAGGGAATTGGGAATGAGAGAGGTTAATGTATCAATAATAACAGACAACATTAAAGAAATGTGCATAGAGGCAAATCATTTTCTCACAGATGATATGAAGAATGTTTTTGAAAATGCAGTAAAAAACGAAGAGTCTGCACTTGGAAAGCAGGTTCTTGGACAGCTTGAAGAAAACCTAAAAGTTGCAGGAGAGGATATGATACCTATCTGTCTCTTATACACATCTCCGAGCCCACGAGACCGATCAGTATCTCGTAT
>ENA-OXIT01000373-OXIT01000373.1-human-gut-metagenome-genome-assembly--contig:-NODE-373-length-11272-cov-9.05661_pt1 | contig 11272 bp, 5 predicted proteins | sample MGYA00249817_ERZ652362 | MGnify/ENA primary metagenome ERZ652362 (study PRJEB26925, sample SAMN05826634) | human gut metagenome | biome: ENVO:2100002; feature: ENVO:00000062; material: ENVO:00002003... | reverse complement strand
ATCGGTAATACGGAAGTTCTGTGCATTGCGGCGCAGGTTAGCCTTGTATTCCTCATAGGAGGCTTCCTCGGCAGCTTTGGCATTGGGGAAGGTCTGCCACTGGCCGTTGACCTGAATGGAAACCGGGTGTTCGTCCAGCACTTCCTCAAAAGTTTTCTCCGGCTCAGTCACAGGGGCTGGTGGCTCCGGCTCCTCGATATGCAGCCGTTCCACTACCACATCATAAGGCAGATTGTTCTTGTCTCCCGGATAGACAGCCATGGTCTCGGAATGGAAAGTCGGGGATTCGGTAGCCGGTTCGGGGCGTTCCTGTCCAAAGCCATCCTGCTGACGGGCATACATCCCGCGCAGCAAAGGCGCAACCTCATCCCAGCGGAAATACAGCATAGCCAGACGCTTTTCCTCTGCATCCATGACTTCCAGTTCTATGCCCTGTGCCGTGGTACGGTAATCGGCAATATCGCCGGTCTCCAGATTCAGTGTCTCGATCTCACCGGAATAGGCTCTGCTCAGCCAGTAGGCGATCTCGCTGTTGCTCCTGCCGGATTGCAGCAGCGTGAAAATCTGCTTTTTATCCGCTTCATCCATCAGTCCATGAGCCAATACATCCCGCAAGTCCTGATCTGCCTTGTCCGGGTCAATGGGAAGAAACTCGGTATAGTAAGCATTGCGGCGGTCTGCCCGAAGCAGCTGCTCGAACTGTTCTTTGCGCTCTGCCCGGTAGATGGGATATACCATGCCGGTGGGCAGAAGCTGTACGGTGTCATCCCTCAGCTCGGTGATCTGATAGGCGTCATCCTCGATATACACGGTATCGCCCACGGCATAAACCGGGGCGGCAGGGTCATAGGAGGTTCTTTGTGGAATGGGGCTGCGAACGGCATCATATTCCTCATCGGAAATGGAAACTTCGGAAGTCTGCTCTGTCTCGGCAGCTGCGATCTGATCTGCATCCGACATCATCTGCTGGATAAACGGGTCATTGTCCAGTTTTTCCGGGTCTGCCACCTGTCCGTTGACGATCCCTCTTTCTTCCAAGGCTTCCCGGATGGCGATGGGGTCGATGTTGTCAAAACGGTTCTGTTCTTCTTCGGTATAGAACCGTTCCTCCTGAATGAGCTGGGCAAGCCTGCGCTGTACCTTCGGCCAGGGCAGCTGCGTTTCCTCCGGGCTGCCGGCACGGACAACGAACAGGCTGTTGCTGTTACTGCCGCCGTATTCCTGAGCCAGCCATGCGGCGGTATCTTTTTCTCTTGCATGGTCTTTCATATAGCGGACAACAGCGTGTTTACTCTCGATATTGCCGTTCCATGAGCAAAGGGCAGTATCAATATCTTCCTGAGAAAGAGGGCGCAGAAGCTCATGGAGCTTTGGATAGGTCTCGTCGATCACTTCCCGGTGTAAACGCTGACGGAACTCCGGCACATCCGAATAGAGTCGGATCAGCTCCATATCCTTAGAACCAAGAACCGCACGGCGCACAGCGGCATTGCCCTCGATGACAGCATTTTCACGGTCAGAATGCCCGCAGGCATTGCGGTATGCGGCATCCTCGGAAATAGCGGCAGTCACCACAGGCTTATACTGCTCAAACTGCTCCCGAAGGATAGGCTTTGGCGTTTCTTCTTCCATCTCCGGCTGCTGGGCTTGAATGGCATCTTCTTCGGCCAGTTCCTGTTCAGACTGGATTTTGTCATACTGCGCCTGTTCCTGTTCGGTAAGATAGCGGTCTTTCTGGACAAGTGAGGTAATGCGCTTGGCAACCTTTTCCCAGTTCAAGTGAACATCCGGGCAGTCCTGCTTTTTATAGTGCAGTCCTTTCCCATCGTGATCTTCGCCGCTGTGTGTTGCACCGGACAAGGCATGAGAGCGTCCGCCAATGCCATACTCGTCTTTGAGGAATCTCACTTTCTCCTTATCCGTATGGTTTGCCATGAAGAACGCATAGATACGGCCTTTTCCTCCGGCGAAACTGCTTCCGCCGGTCATGGCGGCGTCGATCTCATCCTCGGTAATAAAGTGCTGGACGGTTGGCACTTTGGAAAGCTCTGAAGAAAAGGTCCTGCGGGGCAGGTCAAGGTCCTTCAGGTTCCCCCAGATCTCCCTCGGTCTATGATAGTGAAAACGCAACAGGTCACGGTCCTGCTGATAGGCAGTCCAGAAGGCAGCGTATTCTTCCTTGAGGGTCTGGCGGAAAGCCGGGTCACTCAGCTGCTCCGTCAGGCGACGGGTCTCCTCTGGGAAACCATTGCCTTTGATCTCTGACAGACAGGACAAATATCCGGCTTTTCTGGCGTCCTCACTGAGATCGTGATACAGATGCCAGAGCTTTTCCGAGAGGAGGGAGCGTTCATAGCCTGCCGCTTCTGCAAGCTCCACATTGGAGGCAAACTGACCACTTTCCAAAAGCTCCCCGATACGCTCTGCGGCGCTCTCCCAGGAAATGACCTGGGCAGACCTGTCATAACGGACAGACTTCCCATGGGAAAGATGGATACCATCCTCGGCATACCATGCGCTCACACTGCCAAGGCCATTGCCGCCGTGGTACAGCGTTTTCAGTATCTCGGAAATCTCAGCGGTGGTTTTCTGCTTTTCAAAAGCTGCAACCACACGCTCCCTTTGACGGTCTGTATTGCCGCCCAAACGCAGCACATGGTCGATGTCATTTTGGGCAAAAGAAAAAGCAGAGGATGTATGCGCTACATTCTCTGCTTCATCTATGGATTGGATCTGTTCCGCTTCGGAGAGGAACAGGTTTAGAGTCAGCTGTTGATAAGCTCCGCCATCAGGATTTCCTCGGCCTGAGCTTTGCAGGTGTTCATCAGCCCCACCCACTTCATGGGATCGCTGGCTTTCAGTTCCTCGGTGGCTCCCGCTTCCTTCGCCAGCTGGGGCATCATCTGCTCCAGTCTGCTCTGGGCGGTCTCGTCGATCTCCAGAAGGTGCGGGTACAACTTCTCGCTCAGCAACATCTGGTTGTAGAGGATGGGACGATGTTCCTTCAGGTAGGTTTTCCTCATCCTGCCGTACTTGCCCAGGGGTTTCTCCGGCTGCTGGCTCAACTTCAGGTCGGGAATCAGATAGTCTCCGTTCTGGATATAGGTCATGGGATTGTTCATCTTGTTTGCTCCTTTCTTGGTTGGCTTCGCGCTCTGCATTTCGGACGGTAACGCCGATCTGCCGCAGCACCTGCTGGTTGATCTGGCTGACCGCTGTTCCCAGCGCCCCGATGGTGGACGGGGTATTGAAATCAAAGATTGCCATGAAATCTTCGTGGTCGAAGTAGCGTTCCGGCTCCAGTCCGCAGCGGGACATCAAAGCGTAAGTGATGCTGACGGTGGCTGCTGCCTTGAACTGTACTCCGATGTTAAACTCATCATATTCCTCCAAAAAGGAACCGTCAACGATATAGAAGAAGTCCTGCTGATGCTCCGTCCAGTATTCCTCAGCCAGTTTTCCGGCTACCTCGGTGAGCTGTCCGGCAAGGTCATCACCGGAAACATCATAGGTGCGCTCAAGCATGGCCTGCACCGAATCCAAATGGCGCTCCTCCAGCTGCCACAGCCAGGGAGTGCGGGAATGTTCACGGGTTCCGGTATCGGAAATATCAAAAACATAGCGCAGGCGGGGTCTGTCCCCGGAATCGTCCACCAGAGCGATTCCCTTGGAGCCGCGCCTTACATACCGGCCCATCTTTTCATTCCACAAATCGTACTCTGCACAGGCGGTAGCGTCCGGGCGCTGGGCGTAGATCATCAGCTGCTCATGGAACGGATACTTGTAAAGTCGGGCTGCCGTAGTAAGGAACCCTGCCCATTCCTGCCAGCTTCCAGTGAGTTGCGTTGCCACTTTCTCCGCCATCTGTGCATATAGTTCAGCTTTGGTTGGCATAGTGTTCTGTCCTCCTTTCAGTTTTGGGGTAAAAGGTGGGGTAGCATATTGCCACCCCATCCCTGCGACTATGGTGTTTACTGGTCGAAATCCGGGTACAGCTCCAGCTGGGCAAAGTCCTCATCGGTCATCGCACAGAGCTTCGTAAGGGCGCTGTCGGTCAACTCCCTCAGTTCCGTTTCCTCCGGGGCCAGCTCGCCGCGCATCTCACGCAGGCTGTCGATCAGTCCGGTGCGGCTGCCGGTATTGTAAATGCACATCAGGTTCATTTCCTCAAAAGTAAAGTTTCCCATATCAAATCTCCCTTTCCGCACTCTTTTTGGGCGCTGTCTTTTTGTGTTCTGCCTTGGGCTGGCTTTTCAGCTGCTCCATGACGGACTTTTTCTTTTCCCGTTCCTCCCGATGGGCAGCGGCAGCCAAATCCATGAGGGAAATGGACTGACCGCTGCGGGCCTGCTGTTCCAGCTCTGCCACCGTAGGCTCTTTTGCGCCATTGTTGATGATACCGTCGATCATGCCGTAATCGTCCTCCACGGCCATCTCCACATTTTTCAGCGGATTTTCCGGCAGGAATCCGGGGATCTGGGTAAAACCAACACTGTCACAGTAATGACAGGATACCTTACCATCCTGCTTGATCGCAACGATGTCGCTGACACTCATAGAAGGACTGTGAAAATCCGCCGGTTTTTGCAGATTAAACTGCTCATATAATTTTTCCAGCTGCTCCGGTACCGTGCCAGACTCCCTCAGCGGAGCAGTGTAAATGAGATCATAATTGCTACGGTCTATGGAAATGTCATGGGACTTTAGCCAGTCCAGATTCATAAAGCGCACATTCTGCGGATCGTCACGGCTCACCTGATAGATGGCAAAGCAATCTCTGTTCTGAGCAAGAAATGCCTGTTCCCGTTCCTGCTGATGTTCCTGGCGCTCCATGACCTTTTCGTGGAACTGAGGGCTTTTCTCCCATTCCTCACGGTCCACACCGAAAATGCCGCCATGATCCATGATTTCCTGCGAGTCAAATACCATACTCTCCGTATTGTCCTCATGCAGCACATAGACAGTCAAACCAGCGGCATCCAGTTCCAGCGCCCGTTCTCTGGTGACAGGGAGCATCCCATCATAGAAGTAGCCGTATTCCTGCATATCCGGTGTGGATACCTGCTCATCAGGCATAGGGTATTCATCCAGCGCCTGCTCTTGTGCTTCCGGCAGCTGAGAAGAAGCAGCCATCTGACTGGCCTCTGCCTGCATCTGCTGGTAGGCAGCTTCCTGCAAGGTCTCAATCATGGACAACGGTGCGTATTTTACCGAGTCTCTGCCCAAATCGTTGTCATCACAAATCTGGAGAACTGCCTTCATGCGGGAAATCTCCGGCATATCCAGCTGACCACCATCCAACTCTTTCATGGACGCGGCATCGTAAAGGGTATAGTCCCAGCCGCTGTCACAGGACTGGATATGAAGATAGGTGGCATCGTCAATCAGAAACAAAGCCTCCTGCTGATTGGCGTCCGCCCCCAGCACTTCCATTTCCGGCATTGCCGCAGCCAGTTCCTTTACTGCTTTTTGCACCAGAGGATTATCACGGTAATAGTCGATTGCCTGGATGGTGTCCAGGTCAATGGTCTGGCCGGTCAAAATCGGAAAAGGTCCTTCATAGTCGCTTCCGTCTTTCAGCTCAAAACCAATGCCCTTGATCCCGTTCATTCGTTCTGCCGGAATCTCCTGATAAATACGGATTGCTTCCTCCAAAGACAGGTTATCGTGGTATTCTCCGAGGTTTGGAAACTCCATGCACTCTGCTACATAGTAGGTCAGATTGCCGGTCGGCTGCTCTATCGTGGCGATTTCCGGCTCTGCCTTTGCATTGGGGTCAATTCCACGCTCTTTGCAGATTTCCTTATAGTGGCGTTCAATGTCAGAGATCAAAGTGCCGGAGGTCTTATTGATGGTCTCCAAACTGGCTCTCAGCTCTTTCAGTTCCTTGCCCTGACTCCAGCTTGCAATATAGCCGAAGCTGTTTTCTCCGGTCTCGATGCCAAAATATTTGCAGACTGCGTAGGAGATGCTTTCAGCCTCCACTTCCTCCGTGTGGCGATTTTTGATTGCCTGTTTTTCTGTGGTTGGATCTTCCTCAACTGCAAGACGCCATTCAAACTGATTTTCGTCCACATAGCGCCAATCCATATCAGAAGCAAACTGTTCAGCTTCTTTTTCTGTGGCAAAATCCAGCTTGAAATCATGCTTGGTTCCACCTTCACTCTCCAGCACAACCTTCCATGACGGTAGCATTTCATATTTTTTAGGGTCATGGAGCTTGCTGTGGGCAATCTCATGAACCGTGGCCGAAACCGTCTGCACCTCGCTCATGCCCTGACGAATGGCAATTTTCTGATGATCGGCAGAAAAATAGCCGTCCGTATCGGCGGCCATTGCTTCAAAAGTAATCGGCACCGGTGCGCTGCGGCGCAGGGCCTCCATAAATGCCTCATAATTTGGCACATTGCCAGAAAGGGAGGAGGCAAGCTCCGGCAAAGGTTTCCCATCGGTCTGGCTCACATCAAAGACCTTGACCGGGCGGAACATGGGAATCTCGATTTCTTTTTCCTCTGTGACGATCTTTCCGTCTTTATCCAGAATCGGAGCCTTGGTATCTGGGTCCAGCTTCTGCTCCTCGATTTTCTTCTTATACGGTGTTGGGGCAATGATGGTAATGCCATGCTCGCCCTTTTTTACATGACGCTCAAACTGGTCTTTCCACTTATTGTATCCGGCTACCAATGTGGCGTCCGGCTTCTGCATATAGATGAGCATGGTGTTGTTTACCGAATAGCGGTGGAAGCGGGACATGACGGACAGATAGCGCATATACTTTTCGCTTTCAAACAATTCTTTGATACCCTGCTCGATGCCATCTGTGATTTCCCTTAGTCGTTCTCGATTGGTGGGTTTGTTCTCAGCCATGATTTTCAATCTCCTTTCCAAGTGTGTGATTTCTGCTGTGTGTTCCGCAATCCATGCCTTTTGTTCTTCTTCACTTTCATAAAGAAAAAGGTCCATCAGGTACTCTACATAGGTTTTCTTCTGGATTGCTTCCACAAAGCGGGGGTGCGGTTCTTCCTCCGGTGTCCTGGGAGAACGGTCGGCTTCCCATTTTTTCAACAGATAATAGTAATCGGACAGTACGCGATAACACCGCTGCCGGTCCTCCCGAAACTGTTGTGCCTCGGTTTTCTGCCGGACATACCTCCTTCGGGGAGGGGCCTGACTGTCATAGATCAGGCCAAAGTCCTGTGCCAGTTTCTCCGCCGCTTCTTTTGGGGAGAGGTCAAAGAGCTTTGCGTTAAAGTCGATTACATCCCCATCTGCACCGCAGCCAAAGCAGTGGAACCGCTGGTCTACCTTCATGCTGGGGTTCTTATCATCGTGAAAGGGACAGCAGGCCATGCCAGTTCGACTGACTTTTATCCCGTAAAACTCTGCCGCTTCTCTGGTGCTGACCGACTGCTTGACTGCTTCAAATACATTCTCTGCCATGTGCCTTTAACTGCCGGCCTTTCTCACAGGGGGCTGGTATCCGGCAGCTTTCGCACGCTCACTGGCAGCTTTGCGGCGTTCTGCGCTGTATGGCTCCCTGACTGATACACACCGCTTGGGGACGGTAAAGTTATGGGCATCCTTTCGGGTGATCTGGTCGGGGTGCTTTTTTGCCAGCAGTTCCAGCTTCTCCATCAGACGGGGATCGTGGGTGTAGACCTCAGCCATTGGTTCTGCCTGGTTATAGAGGAAAATGGTTTCCCGTTCCACTAAAGAGAGCTTCATCGGCTGCCTCCTTTCCGCTGGTCAAATTCCAGCTTAAAGTTGGCGTACTGTCCATCGTCCTCCAAAACCACAGCGGCATCGTAGGTCTTGCCAGTTTTCTCAGAATATAGGCCCGTTACACGGACACGGCCATCTTTCAGCAGTGCAGACACCACAGCCTTGGTCGGCTGTTTTTTCTTGGCAGCCCACCATTTGTTATTTTTCCAGATTGCAAATTTGCAAGAATCATTCTGACAGAAGAAGCCTTTTTGCAGTTCTGCAACTTCACCGCCGCAGCGAGGGCATTTGCCTACCACATCACGGGGCGGGGAGAACAGGTACTCGGTTCCCTTGATGACCTGATAAGTTCCCACCAGATCTTTCAGCATGGTGCTGATCCCGTCCAGAAACTCCTCCGGGGCAAGCTGCCCGCGCTCGATCTCTCCCAGGCGGTACTCCCACTCGGCAGTCAGAAGCGGCGATTGCAGCTGTTCCGGCAAGACTGTTATCAGGGAGACTGCATCGTGGGAAGGGAGAAGCTGCACCGTTTTCCTGTTCTTTTTTCGTTCCAGAAAACCGGCAGATACCAGCTTTTCCAAAATACCGGCACGGGTAGCCGGTGTCCCCAGACCTTTTCGCTCGGCGTCCTCCGGCATATCTTCTTTTCCGGCAGTCTCCATTGCGGACAACAAGGTATCCTCCGTAAAGTGCTGGGGTGGACTGCTTTTGCCTTCTTTGACGATTGCAGCAGCAACCGCAAGGGTCTGTCCTTCAGTCAGCTCCGGCAGGGCTTTCTCTGCACCATCTTTTTTCGGCTCTGCATCTTTCATTTTGGCACGGTAAGCGTCCTCCAGAGCTTTCCATCCGGGGTGCTTCACTGTTTTTCCTTTGGCGGTAAACTCCCCACCGGCACACGCTGCAATCACAACAGTTTCCGAATAGATATGGGGCTGGGCTACGGCGCACAGCAGACGCAGGGCCACCAGCTCCAGCACCGCTTTTTCTCCCGCAGGAAGGGCAGAAAGGTCTGCATCCTTGAGATTTCTGGTAGGGATTACTGCGTGGTGGTCAGTTACTTTCTTATCGTTGATGACCACATGGGGGTCACAGGTAATGGCGATCCCTTTGCGAAACGGCATAGCATTGGCAACCAGATTGACCAGCACCGGCAGGCTGTCTGCCATATCACCGGTCAGATAGCGGCTGTCAGTACGGGGATAGGTGCAGAGCTTCTTTTCATACAGGCTTTGCAGATAGTCCAGGGTCTGCTGGGCTGTAAATCCAAGCAGGCGGTTGGCATCTCTTTGCAGAGTAGTCAGGTCATAGAGGGCAGGCGGCTTTTCGGACTTTTCCTTGCACTCCACCTTTTTGATTGTGGCAGCTGCACCCTGACAGGCTTCTTTCAGCTGCTCGGCAGCAGCCTTATCCGCCATGCGCTCCCCGGATACGGTAAGACCGGGCAGCTCCAGCGCCACGGTATAAAAGGGAACTGGCTTAAAGGTGTCGATCTCAGCTTCTCGCTGGACAATGAGCGCCAGGGTTGGGGACATCACGCGCCCGATGTTGAGGGTGCGGTGGTACAGCACGGAAAACAGCCTTGTGGCATTGATCCCCACCAGCCAGTCGGCCTTAGCGCGGCAAAGAGCAGCATCCCGAAGCCCGTCATAGTCCGCACCGGGGCGCAGGTTTGCAAAGCCTTCCCTTATGGCGGAGTCCTCCATCGAAGAAATCCAGAGGCGTTTCATGGGCTTTTGGCAGCCTGCCAGCTCGTAGACGCTGCGGAAGATCAGCTCGCCCTCGCGTCCGGCATCGCAGGCATTTACTACCTCCGTCACATCCGGGGCGTTCATCAGCTTTTTGAGAATATCAAACTGCTTTTTCTTATCCTTTCCCACCACCATCTGCCAATGCTCCGGCAGAATAGGCAGGTCATCATATCGCCACTTGGCGTACTTGGGGTCATAGCTGTCTGCGTCCGCAAGACCGGCCAGATGGCCCACACACCAGCTGACACGCCAGCCGTTGCCCTCCAGATACCCGTCCTTACGGGCAGTTGCACCGATCACCGCCGCCAAACTCTGGGCAACTGATGGTTTTTCAGCAATCACCAGCTTCATATTCTTCAACCTCCCATTCTTCCCGCACAGGCGTGTGCAGTTTTTTCTCAATGCTGTTTTCCTCATCCAGAAGCAGGTTATAACCAAACCGGTAGTCATAGCGGTACAGTTTCCCCAACAGGTCATTGATGATGATGCGGCAAGCCAAAATGACACGAGTTTTATCCACCTGCATCAGCTGGTAGCGTTGATAATTGCTGTAATATTCTTCATGGCGGTGGGTATTGCGGACAGCATCTTCAAGCAAACTTTCTACTGCATCCTGACAACCATCCTCTTTTTCACCCTCCATACAGTTCAGAAGTTCCATTACCATAGGAAAGCTCTGTTCATCCATAGGAGCTTCTGCTGCAAGAAAACCGATCAGGGCAGATAAGAGCAGACGGGCTGCTGCCTGTTCCTGGTCCGTCAAAACAGCCATCGTTTTCTCCGCATTTGGCAGAATCTTATCTTCCACAAAATCTGCCGCGTCACCGGAATAAAGCTTAAGGACAGAATCTATGGATAATGAAACCATCACGGCATCCTGAGAAAAGTCAAAGGAATCTTCCTGTTTTGCTTTTCTCCGAAGTTTGTTTAACATGGTAGAAAGAATGTCGCCGCCAAAATACACGGCGATCACCAGCAGGTCAAAAACAGCAATCAGCTTGATAAATATAATCAGAACACTCATTTTTTTCGTTTCCTTTCTTTGAGCCATCGTTCCATCTCACGGTGGCAGACACCTACGCAGGGGCTTCCATAATTTCCGCAGCCATAACAGGGGTGGCTTTGGGGCAAAGAGGGAGGACGGGAAGTTTCCTTCCCGCCCTCCGGCCTGCGTGTCATCATGCGTTCATAGGGACTGTCTGTGAAACGGGTCATTTCACGCTGTCCTCGTCATCTTCTTCTGCGCTGCCCCCGTCAGCATCCGGCTCGTCCGACTCCTCATCCTCGGTTTCCCATTCCTCGGAATCTTCCTCGCCATAATCATAATCGTCCAGACTGTCATTGCCCTTGGTCTTAGGCTTGTTCTTAACGAGCTTCAAGTAGGCAAATACACCACCTCCACCAAGCAGAGCCAGCAGCAGGATCAGCGCAGCCGGGTTCAGTCCGGCAGGCTTCTCTTTTTCTGGCTTCGGTGTTTCTGCCGGAGGTTCCGGTGCTTTTCCCGTACATTTACTCTTATCCGTTACACAGACCGGACAGGCCGTATTGACTGCCCCTGCTTCACATTTCTTCGTGCAGCTGCACACCGCAGGCGGCTCCTCTTTGGCATTTCCATCTTCCATCAGCGCCATCAGGTCCGCTTCATCCACCTGGTTCAGAAAGTGAACAGCAGTCTTTTTATCCTCATTGGCCCTGTCGATCAGGATATAAAAATAGTTGCCTGCCTTGGTGGTAACGGTAATGAGCTGCTTGTTGCCACCAAAATCATCCACCCTGTCTCTTATACACATCTGACGCTGCCG
>ENA-OXIT01000341-OXIT01000341.1-human-gut-metagenome-genome-assembly--contig:-NODE-341-length-12209-cov-9.31595_pt1 | contig 12209 bp, 10 predicted proteins | sample MGYA00249817_ERZ652362 | MGnify/ENA primary metagenome ERZ652362 (study PRJEB26925, sample SAMN05826634) | human gut metagenome | biome: ENVO:2100002; feature: ENVO:00000062; material: ENVO:00002003... | reverse complement strand
AAGAGACAAGAATGCCCAGGATCCATGTCGGAATGGCAAGATGCAGCACCGGTCCGGTCACGCAGGCGGCAATGCCGAGCACGGCTGCAGCAACATAACACAGTGCCAACATTTTTTCAGGTACCCAGTTTCCGTAGTTCACGTTTTTGTTCATAACTAATCCTCCTACTTGTTTTCTGAATATAACAAAAGTTATATTTGTTATTTTTTATAAAAGAAAATGCCCACCGCATTAACGGTGAGCATCCTTCTTACTCTTGAAATATGCAATTAAACCCTGCGTTCCGGCATCGGCGTGAATACCGATGGCTTTCGTCAGGAACAAGCGGTGTTCCATATCATAATCTCCTTTGATCAATTCCAGGAATCCATGTAACCTCATGGATGCCAGAATCCGTAGTAATTCATTATCGGGCACATAGCCCAGTTGTTTTTCGTAATAGCCCTGAAAGGCCGTGAACATATTGTTGAAGACGACATCCCGGAAAGACTCGTATTTGCTGCCGGAGCATTTCTCCAGTACCAGTTCACATTCCTGCCTGTGCGCACAGATATATTCCATGATCTCGCGTTCATTCTGCTCTGCGGTCTCAGGATGTTCCTGCTCTCTTTTGGCTATTTGCTGCATCATTTTCTGATACTCGGCAATCAGGGGATCCAGGATTGCCCCCAACAGAGCCTCTTTATTTTCAAAAGAGAAATAAAAAGCCCCGGTAGTAACTCCGGCACGTTTGCAGATATTCCGGAGGTTCGCCCCGGCGTAGCCTTTTTCCAGAAATTCTTCCCTGCCGCAGCGGATTAAGTTTTCTTCCGTGATTTTCTTACGATCTGTCTCCATAACAATTGTTATATTAGCATAGACTAACTCGTGGATCAAGAAGGAATCTTCAGGTAAAATATTTTTTATTTTCGCAAAAATCTCTGCAAAAACATTTTGGTTTATTGTGATTATAAGATATAATAAAAATAGTAGCAGGAAAACTAAGATAGTGATATATAGCGGGGAAATGAATATGGACAAAGACCCATTTAAAGAATATCTGAGAGAATCCGAACCGAATAAAGCAACAAAAGGGTATGTGTGGAGCACGGCGGTTGGACTTCAGGCAGTAGATGGTCTGAAACCCTCGCAATATCTGATTGACACTGCAATTCAAAATATTGAAGGTAAGATCACGCTAAAAGAGGCACAGAGTCTTATAGAAAGCTATTACAATGAGAGACCTGTCCGTGTATCAGATAATGAACGCACGGAAGAAGCAGATAAAGTTTCCAGCCGTATTGCGGAGCTCCTTTCCGAAACGGCGTTTTCCTTTTCACCGAATGAGTATATAGCTATTCATCGTAAGCTTTTTCGTGGAATATATAAGCATGCCGGAAAAATAAGAGATTATAATATTACGAAGAAAGAATGGGTGCTTGATGGCGCAACGGTCATATATGGGAGTGCTTCAGAACTGCGTGCTACATTGGAATATGATTTTTCGCAGGAACAAGCTTTTAGTTATAAAGGACTTTCGATAGAAGAGAGCATTCATCATCTGGCTTTGTTTGTATCAAGGCTTTGGCAAATTCACATATTTGGTGAGGGAAATACAAGAACCACAGCGGTTTTTTTCATAAAATATTTGAGAACACTTGTTTTTTTGGCAACAAATGACATTTTTGCGGAAAATGCATGGTATTTCAGAAATGCACTTGTCAGAGCCAATTATACGAATTTACAAAAAGGAATTCATGAGACAACGGAATATTTGGAACTCTTCCTCAGAAATATGCTTTTAAATGAACACAACGAGCTGCACAATCGAAATATGCATATCAGTGGACTTTTAAAGGATACAAAAGTGGATATTGGAACTTCAAAAGTGGACATTGGAACTCAAAAAATGGACATTGAAACATCAAAAGTGGACATTGAAACAAGATTGGCTGAAAAAACGCTGAATTTTTCAACAAAAACAATTATGCATATCCGTGTATTATATGAAAAATTCGGAGATTGTCAGTTTTTTGGCAGAGGAGAGGTTATGGAATTGCTTGGGCTGAAAAGTTCAGGCGCTTCTAAAATAATATCCAATATGGTACAGGCTGATGTAATCGAACCGGTATCCGGGCATGGAAAAGGAAAATACAAATTCAAAGAGTTATAGAGTATATTGGATTTAAAGGCATCGGAACATCCGGTGCCTTTTTTTAAAGTACAGGAACCTTTTTACCGTCCGGCGACTCATATAGTATGAAGCCGGCGAAGAGAAGGAGGTGTTACTTTGTCAGTTATGACAAAAGAGGAATTTGTGCGGGAAGTGCGGGGCTATACCCTGCATATGTACCGACTGGCATATTCTATTCTGAATAACAGTATGGATGCGGAGGACGCTGTCAGCGAAGCGGTACTGCATGCCTATGAAAAGTTAAGGACGCTGCGGGATCCGGACAGCTTTAAAAACTGGATCTTACAGATCACGGCAAATGAAGCGAAAAAGATTTATCGGCAAAATAAGCGGACCGGTGCGGTGGCATGGGAAGAGAATCTGTCCCCGGCATTTTATGACGAACACCATGAACTGTGGGATGCTGTCATGCAGCTGGATGGTGGATACCGGGATGTGATCGTACTGTTTTATTATGAACGGTGCACGATCCCGGAGATCAGCAGGATACTGGAATGCAGGCAGGGAACCGTAAAATCGAGATTGTACCGGGCGAAGGAGCAGTTAAGGGAGAGGCTTATATGAGAGATGATTTTATAGACAGAAAAATAAGAAAAATGGCGGAGGCGGAACGGATGGCAGTGCCGGAGTCTCTGGATGCGAAAGTGGAAAATATTTTGGACGGACTGGAAACAGAGAAGAAGGACAGCAAAAACACGGATGGAAAGAGAGTGAATCAAACGGTACGCCATTATGGCTTTAGACGAATCGTGATCCCGGCAGCAGCCTGTCTGGTTCTGGCCTCCGTTACCGTGACGGCATCGGGATTGTACCGGGCGCGGATGGAGAGCATGAATCATGAAAAACTGGAAACATATTTTTCCGGGTTGCAGGAGGCAGATGTTGCAGCGGATAGCTACAGCAGACCGCTTACGGACGGCGAAAAAAACAGGCTGGAAGAACTGAGGCAGGCCTATCTGGAGGAAGGATATTTCCCCCAAAAGGAACTTGCCATGCTTGATAGTCCTGAAAAATACAAAAAGGGCGTGGCTTTCTATGCAGCGCAGAGTACATTTTTCCTGCCGGAAGAGGAAATGACGGAGGAGGAACTGTTGGAGCTGATCGATTTCCGTGAGAAGAGAGATTATAGTCTGGCGAAAATCACAGAAGAGATCGAGGCGGGCGACTATGAATATGTGAAGACGGAAGATAGTGCATTACCGGGTGATATGTCACAGGAGAGCGGATCGCAACAGACACAGGGCGCAGGAGAGGCAAGTGTAGTCCCGGGGGCAGACACTGCAGCACAGGAATGGCAGATTGCCTATGCGGGAGAACTCAGTATCCGGTGTGCTGTGGCGGCAGAACAGGGGCTGTATGTCGGTGGGTTCACCATGGAAGGGAAAGCACGGGTGGAATATCTGACTTACGGCAGCGGGACCCCGGAAAAGTTTTATGATGATTTCGATGAGGACGGCGAGGTGTATAGCCTGTGCATCGCACCGGACGGAAGTGTCTATGCGGCATTACGCGGACTGGCATCTCCGGGAGCGGAACATGGCCGGCTGCCTGTGATCTACCATATCAGCCCGGAGGGAAAGCTTCTGAACAGTTTTACCGTAGGAGAGCGGGAATGGAATATCGTTGATAGTATGGCAACAGATGCCCAGGGCAGATTATATATGCGGATGCGGATGCAGGAGGACGGCAGTTATGTGCGGATCTATTCTGCGGAAGGTGAGCTGATTGGAACCGTGGCGGATGACAACAGCTATGCCGTACAAGGTGCCGGAGCATTAGGACAGGGCAAGGACGGCAAAGTCTATGCGGCTGCACAGGCAGTGGGCAATACGACAGCAGGAGATATGGCTATGACATTAGTGTCAGTAGACCCGGAAAGCCTCAGGTTTGTTCCGGTGGCTGGAGGTGAGAATGTTATTTGCAGTGCTGATATGATCTACCCGTGGAAAATGGTGGCAGCAGGTGTGAGTGAGACGGCAGATTTTATCCTATGGGGATACAACGGCGTGGACACCTATCGCCTGGGTGAGACGGAATTCACCAGAGTGCAGGAGAACTGGGAGATGCCCTGCGGTACGGAAGGTACCTGTGCGGTCCTCGTACCGGACGGTCGCATTCTCTATATCGGCGCATCCGACGGTTTCCAGGGAACGACGGCGGACGGCGTGGAAATCAGCGGAAAAGATCCTGCGCAGACAGTGCTCTATTATGAGCCACTCGTAAAATAGAGTGACAATAAACTGGCGACACCGGGAAGCCGATGCCGCCAGTTTTATAGTTCCAGACTGTTAAGTTTCCATCTGCTCAATTGTGCATTTACAGTGGTTATGTTATAAAAAGACCAGAAATAACAGAAAGCGGTCGCTTGGGTGAAAAAAGTAGATTCAGGGGTGAAATTTTGTTATGCTGTTTGTAACAAACGGAGTATAAAAGTCGTTAATATAGATAGAAGGGAAACAAAGGAGGGGCTTATGAAGAAGATTAACGTAAAAGCAACCATTTTTCTCAGTGCAATCGTATTGGTGGTAGTGGTACTTCTGCTGAATCTCATCGAATTCCGCAAAACGGTGGATTTCACGGTGCCGGGGATACAGATGCCGAAGGAGAACGCTTTCGGAAAGCAGGAAGAGGTACAAGTGAGCGTCAACGGAACCTATTATTACCGGGTACTGCCCTGGATCCACGGCAGCACTTTCCATGGGCAGATATCTTTCGTTGGAGAGGGAGAGGAACCGCAGAATTATTTCTTTACCTATGGAGCAAGCAGAGGATTTCTGAAGGAGGGAAGAGGGGTTGGCTGGATCGGAACCCCGGATGCCCAGACCACCGTAGCGATTTATCAGGCGGTACAGAATGTGGAAAAAGGGATGATATCCGTAGAGAATCCCGCCAGCTATGTTTTATATCCGGCGGCAACACCGGAAGAAGCCTATGCCATAGCGGATATATGGTATCCGGGAATGCTGGAGAATGAAGCAAAGACAGCATTCTGCGCGGCTTTTTTGCCGGAGGAGTGCCCGCAGAAGATCGGTTGCAGCTTCTGCACGGAGGATTACGATTATGTGGAAGATGTCGATACCGTAGAGCAGCTGTGGCAGGAATTTATACAGCTTTCCGGAAAAGTGACGTCAGATCCGATCCCGCCGGAAGAGATGGTGGAAGGTGTGGGATATTTTCAGTTTGTCTATGCAGACGGTGAGACAAGGACCTTTCGCTACGCGTCGAAAGAACAGGGATTATGGATAGGTGAGGACGAACGATGCCTGGTGGACGGCCAGGCTTTCTATGACTGGCAGGAGCGTCTGATGGAAGCGGTGCAGAAGTAAGCACGGGAAAGAGAGGGGCGGAAATCTTCTCCATTCGCAGCAGATCCCACATCGGACAGGGGTATGCGAAGCAGTATGGTGAGGAACTGCGGCAGTATTGGGAAGCAACCAATGAGGTTTTTGTGTGGATCAGTGAACAGTATCAGAAACCGTTATATGTCACTTCGGATGTGACCATAGGGGATGGAAAGACAGTGATCTCTTTCCGGGGTACCGGCACTTCCATGACTACCGGGGAGACAGAGGAAATCCATAGAGACTGCGTGCTGGATTTTGAAATGCATGAGGAGGTATTGCGCTCGGAAGAAGAGCTGGAGCTGACAGTAAGTGACTGAAATCCGGAAGAAGAGGGGCAACAGAATCAGATTTCTTACTTGACAGATGGGTCGGTAGAATGTAGACTATAATTACAAAGAGTCTATGAAACATCGACTATGCCTTGCGGGGGGCAGGACAGGAGGGGCTTATGGGTGAGAATATCTACAGAATATTTGACGGTGTTTGGAACTTAAGTCTGGTGGGAGGATACTGCGTGCTACTGGTGCTCCTCGCCAGACTTTTGTTGCAAAAAGCACCAAAATGGTGCTCCTATCTGTTATGGGGAATCGTGTTCGTGCGGCTGTGCTGCCCGGTGTTGCCGGAGACGGGAATCAGCCTGATTCCGGAGAGATTGTTGTCGGTGGGGACTGAGATGATGTCAGGGCAGCAGACAACGGGTGCGGATCATCGTGATCTTACCGAGGGCAACGCTATGAAGAATAACGGGGATGCGCTGTGGCGGGAGCACGCTGCGGAGGAAGTACCGGACAGCCATGCGGCAGAAAAAACGATGGCTGTGGGAAATGACAATACTGTCATGAACGCTGACGGCACGCAGGATTTTTCCCTGGGAACTGCGAGAACAGAAAGTGGAGCTACGGTTGCAGGGGTGGCAGCCAGTGGAACAGATGCAGTGATTTCGGAAACATCTGCCGGAACGGGTACTGACGCCCGCGCATGGACATACCCGGTGTGGTTCCGTGTATTATCCATGGTATGGTTGGCAGGAATGCTTGGCTTCCTAGGATATCATGCTTATTCTTACCTGCGTATGCGTAACCGGATTCGCCGACCTGACAGCGGTGTCAGACAGGTGGAGCCGGGGATCTGCGAGATCGACGGTGGGCATCTGTCCTTCGTCATGGGGCTGATCCATCCGGTAATCTATCTGTCTTCGGGCTTAGATCCTGAGAGCAGAAAAGTTGTTTTGTGTCATGAACGGGTGCACTTGCAGCGCAGGGATTATCTTTTCAAACCGGCAGCTCTGCTGATTTGCTGTGTGCACTGGTTCAACCCACTGGTGTGGCTGGCATTTTATCTGATGAATATGGACTGCGAGATGTCCTGTGATGAAAAAGTTGTGAAGCTTCTCGGTGAAGAGAGCAAGAAAATTTATTCCTATACATTGTTGGAAGAGGCTTCCGGTGGGGAATGGAAACGCTATCGGGGCGGTTCCATCTGTGCCTTGCTTTCTTTTGGTGAAGATCATGTGAAGAACAGGATCCGCCATGTGCTGGATTATCGCAAGCCGCCGTTTTGGATGCTGGTTGGTGCGGTGGCGGTGCTTGTGATATTGGTGGTATGCCTGTGTAGCAACCCCGGTGGAAGTGGGAACGGGGCAGGCACGGCGGATCGTGCAGATACAGACAACGGCGCAAGGGTAGCAACGGATGTAGACAGCAATGCGGAGACGAGTGGAAATATTGCGCAGTTTCCGGACAGCATCACAACACCGGAAGATTTTGCAAAGGTAACGATTCATAGCAGAGAAGATTTTGCCGCTGTTTTTGATGTGGAAGCAATCGAAGAAAAGCATTCCTTTGCAGCGGATCAAGTGGCTTATGACCTGCTGTCACGTGAAAACAATACGAATGCTGCGTATGCGATATTCAAAGCACTGATGGAAGAATCTGCATCCGAGACTTATAGAAAATATACAGATCCGGTAACGGCAGCGGTGTCACTGTTGCATCTGGGTGATGGAAGCGGAGCCGTGACCGAGACGCTGTATCCGGCAGGACGGCAATATCCTTATTATCGGGAGGACTCTGACCGGCCGGGAGAAGGCTCTGTGGTGAATGTACATTATACTTTTGCAGATGGATCTTCCGTAGATGTACCCATGGTCATGGCGGAGGAGATGACGCAGCTGTGGCTTTTGTCCTTTGGAGATCCTGGCAGTGCGGAGGATTTGCAATATGGTCCGCTTACCGGTGATATCTGTACCAGAAGGGTCTATGGGGAGTACGAACTTCGACAACCGGACAGAGCGGTCTACTGGGGCTGGATGGATTGGTATCCTGTGGATGCTGGCAGTTATTCGGCCTATTACCCCCATGTGCAGATTTCAAATTATGGAATCTATACCATGAGTGAATCCGTGGGAACGTCCGGCAGTGTATTTCGCTGCATTCAAGCTGCACGCATCATGGAAACGGGCTGGTATGACGTTATCTGTGAGCGGAGCGCATATGACACATCAGAAGCCTATACACAGCTGCAAAAAGATCTGCCGGATGTGACGGAATGGAGCGGCGGCAAGGTCTATTATCTGACAGATCCTGATGAGGCGCATCTTCTGACGGATGAATGGATGCCGAAGGTGCTTCGGGAGTTTGACATGAGTACCCATACTGTCACCGATACGGTTCTGCCGCTGGATTTGCAGCTCAACAGCGACACGACGCTTCATGTTCATGACGGATATTATGACATTTACAATAGTAATCCATCCATAAGTATGCGGTTTGCGCTTAGTGGGGCGGATAGCCAGCACATCGAAAGAGCAGACATTCTGGCCTATCCGGGTGTGGTATTTGATGTATCGGAGCGGACAGAAACTGAGACATTGGCGCAGTTGGATCTGGATGGCGATGGTGTGCCGGAGAAGATTTCTCTGCATCCTGCGGAGCAGGTAACGGGATATTCTTTCGAGGAATATATGATTTGTGTAAATTTGGGACTGGGTAAGATGAATTGCTATGACCTGCAGGATGCAGTGTTGGAGATAGACGGACAGACGGCTGAGATTCCGGACAGCACGGGAAATATGAGCAATTCAATCTTCGCTTTCAGCCCGGATGGGGAACAGCTCCTGATCGCATTGTATGATGACGGCGAAAGCGCAGATCCATTGACCCGAATCTACCACTATGAAGACGGAAAACTGGTGGAAACAGACCGGCTCGCACAGGATCTGCGAAAGGCATGGATACAGGATGGACAGATGGTTATCACTGAACCCTATTTTGCGGTGCAGAATGATTACATCCAGAAAATCTATCAGGTAACATCGAACGGAAGACTTCGGGAAGTGCCACAGGAGGAATATGTATTAAGTGCCTGGGATGAAGTGGAACTGCGGCAGGATATAACGCTCTACCGTACACCGGACGGGGATGAGACCTTTGTGCTGCCCAAAGGAAGCAAGGTACGCATGACGAAGCTGGATGCAACACAGGACTGGATCTGCATCGAGATTACGGATGGTGTGAAGGGGTGGTTTCGGTTACGGGATGGAACAGATTACAGTGACTATTTCAGCGGTTTATATTTTGCAGGGTAAAGTGTGAAAAGGAGATACAGATCATGCATTGGAGTAAAAAGAACAAAGGAATCGTAATTTTTCTGATCGTTATAGTTGCTGTAGTCCTGCTGTGTCTCGGAGATTACGGATTGCGATATTATGATACTCCGAAAGAGGAAACATATGATTATGTTGGCAGTGGCATGTTAGTCGGTTTGGTAAATCCGCAATTTTATCAACAGGTTCCGGTAGAGATTCATGCGAAAAAGGCACATTTTATCTGGAAAAATTAGGAGGATTATATTCAGGGAAATGTATGGCTGGATGGAGAAAAGATTTTTGGTGATGAGGAAATGGGATTTACGACACTTTTCGTAAAAGCGGAACCATCGTATTCCTGCATCACAACTACCGATGGAGATACATCCGGTAATATGTTCCTTATCTCAAAAGATCTAAAAAACGTATTATGTGGAGTAAGAATAGAAGAGGAAGAGTTCCTGCTGGTAGTACCGGCTGAGGATAAAGCAACTGCAGATGGCATGATCGACAATGCAGCAAAACAATCACAGGCGTTTTCCTGGTGGCTGTTGGAAGTATACAAGGATATCATAAAGGATACTGTGAAATGAGATAAATAATGAAAAATGGGGAGGTTGTGCTTATGATGCAGCAGTTAAGTTTCAGTCCGGTGGAAAACATATTGACAGTCCTGTTCGCAGCGGCAATTCTGGGATATCTTCTGTACCTCCTGGTGCGGAGCTTACGGAACAGGCAACGGGGATATCATACGGTGAATCGCGCAAAAGTCTTCAGCAAGAGACAGGCTACCGCTGTGAATCAGCCGGTATATCTGGCAAACGGCACGGTAAATTCCGGAGTAACCGAGGCGGAAAACGTCAAGACTGTCATTTTTGAAAATCTGGAAAAAGAGGGCGAACAGATCACCTTGGAAGTTTCCGACAGAATCTACGGAGAATTGCAGGAAGGCGATTGCGCAAGCCTAAGCTGCCGGGACGGAAAATTAGTGAGCTTCGGAGCGTTACAGAACAGGGATGACAGAGAGCGGGGCTTCCGCGGATAGGGAAGCAGAGAACATAGGAGGGACTTTATGGTGGAAGGTATCTATCGTTTGTTTGACAGTATATGGCGTCTCAGTCTGGTGGGAAGCTATTGTATTTTGTTGGTGATACTGGCCAGATTTTTACTGAAAAAAGCCCCGAAATGGTGTTCCTATCTGCTGTGGGGAATCGTATTTGTGCGGTTATGTTGTCCGGTGCTGCCGGGGACCAGGATCAGTCTGATCCCGGAGCGTCTGTTGACCGTAGGGACGGCGACAACCTCTGCACAGTTGGCTGCCGGGAACAGTGCCGGATCAGTTGACAATGAGGGAGTTTATAATGGCAGCCTCATTGGAGACAATACTGTGGATGCAGTGCTGTCCGGGGCGGATAACACGGAAAATCTGAATGGCGGGACTTTAGGAGCAGCCGGAAATGGGGAAGGTTCTGCACCTGTGCCGGGACAGGATGGAAACGTAGAAGGCATGAATGAAATTGGAGATGACGGTGTCGGCGGAATTCAGGCACCGGGTAATGTTACGAATGCCTTGGATGATGGTTACCCGGTGGATAACCGGGATAATGCGGACGATTCTTTGCAAAGGATCGGTGCAACAATGGGAAAAACATGGTTTCGTGTCCTGTTGATCGCATGGTTACTTGGAATGGCAGGATTTATGGGGTATCATACTTTTTCCTACCTGCGTATGCGTCACCGTATCCGCAGACCTGACAGCGGTGTCAGACAGGTGGAACCGGGAATCTGCGAGATTGACGGAGGACACCTGTCCTTCGTCATGGGGCTGATCCATCCGGTGATCTATCTCTCTTCGGGGCTGGATCCGGAGAGCAGAAAAGTCGTGTTGTGCCACGAGAGAGTGCATCTGCAGCGCAGGGATTACCTTTTCAAACCGGCAGCGCTGCTGATCTGCTGTGTGCATTGGTTTAACCCGTTGGTGTGGCTGGCATTTTATCTGATGAATATGGACTGTGAGATGTCCTGCGATGAAAAAGTTGTGAAGCTTCTCGGCGAGGAGAGCAAGAAGATCTATTCCTATACATTGCTGGAAGAAGCTTCCGGCGGAGAGTGGAAGCGTTATCGGGGCGGTTCCATCTGCGCACTGCTTTCTTTTGGCGAAGACCATGTGAAGAATCGTATTCGTCATGTACTGGATTATCGCAAGCCGCCGTTCTGGGTCATGATCGGCGCGGCAGCAGTGATCGTGGTACTGGTGGTGTGCCTGTGCAGCAACCCCGGAGGAAATGGGAACGGGGCAGATACAGCAAATGTGTCTGACGTTTCCGATGCGACAGAAGAAGTGACGACCGGAGAATTCACAGAGGACGGTTCAGACGATGAAGGCAGGAAAACCGAATGGCTGGCGGCATTGGAACAGGGGATTCATAGCAGAGAAGAATTCAGTGCGTTGTTTGATGTGGATACCTTGGAGGATACCCGGTCTTTTGCCGGACAGGACGGCATTCAATATCTGGAATACAACGGCGTTGCGGCGAGAAAACTGCACAGACAGATCCTGGATGGGGATACCGCAGCCCACGAGACTTATAAGGATCCGGTAAAAGCGGCGGAAGCACTGCTGCATCTGGAGGGTGGCAGCGGAGAAATGACGGAACTGCTCTATGAAGCGGAAAGGCAGTATTTATTTTTCCAAAAAGATTCCACAAGACCCGGCGAAGGCTCTGTGGCAAACGTACATTATATTTTCGCTGACGGATCCGATATTGATATTCCCATGGTATTCGCCGAGGAGAGCAGTCAGATCTGGATGCTGTCACTGGGAGATATCGACAGTAAAGGACGGCATTCTTACGGTCCGTTGGATGGAGAGAATCAGGCAAGAATCGTCTATGCGGAATATGGACCGCAGGATGTGGAAGAGGATCCTTTGGCGGGAGCCCATCCCGGGGATTATACGCAGGTACCTCAGGGATCTTTTAGAGATCAATATGCTACTTATCAGGTGTCCAGTTACGGCATCTATGTGGCAACCGGGAGTGATGCCGGACTGGATTGTGTCGTACCGGGGTATATTGCGCCGGGATATGCAGCATCCCACTGGTC
>ENA-OXIT01000303-OXIT01000303.1-human-gut-metagenome-genome-assembly--contig:-NODE-303-length-13554-cov-6.1392_pt1 | contig 13554 bp, 9 predicted proteins | sample MGYA00249817_ERZ652362 | MGnify/ENA primary metagenome ERZ652362 (study PRJEB26925, sample SAMN05826634) | human gut metagenome | biome: ENVO:2100002; feature: ENVO:00000062; material: ENVO:00002003... | reverse complement strand
TTTACAAGCTTATCAAGCACCCTGATTATCTTCTTGCCAATAAACCATATTAAGACAGCAATAACAATTTTACCAATAAGTGAAACGGACCAGTTTCCTAAATCATTGAGAAGCTGCTTAACATGTGCAATAGAAAAGAATCTGGTTATCTCATCTGTTTCCTGCTGGATTGTTGTGGCTGCATCTGCCACAAGTCCTATGAATCCCATAGCTGATCCCCCTTTGTATTATTTCATCTTCTTTTTAAGCTGTTCTAACTTCTTCTTAGTCTCTATATCAATCTCTTCACTTGCACGCGCTGCTTCTTCTGCTTTTCTTACAGCTTCTTCCTTAGCCTGAAGTGCTTCCATGCAGGCTTTCTCTGCCTGTTTTCTTGCTTCAACCGCCCGCTTTGCTTCCTCTGCTGCAGCAAGTTCAAGCATTTCAGCCTCTGCTGCCTTTCTCATGGCTTCCTTCTTTGCAATTGCAGCCCTCTTTAATACAGCGATTTCCTCGAGTTCAAGCTGTGTATACGATTCACTGTTATATATAACAAATGAAAGTCCAGGAAGTGTAATATCAATATATTCCATATCATCACCATCATTATCTGATTTGATAATCTGTCCATTAACCTTCTCGTCTCCACCGAACTTCTTCCACTCACTGTTAAATACTTCCTTATACTTTCCACGCACATCAACGTGAAGTCTGTAATTTTCCCTCCTAACAGGAGTAAAATTCACAGCAATCACAAGCTTATTACCCTTGCTGTCAGCTCTCTGCATTGCAATAACAGTCTCTTCCGGATTAGAATTCTCAAGCCACATAAATCCATCAGGGTCATTGTCAAGCTCATATAGAGCCGCATTTTTCGCATAGAACTTATTAAGCTCCGACATGAATTTCTCAAGTCCTGCATCCTGTCCTGCTGCAAACATCTTGCTTCCCGGATGTGCATACATGAATCCAAGTGCAGCCTTGATATCTGACAAATGTGCCTTCTCATCACTGCCTGACACCATATCCACAAATGCTTTCTCCCTGAAATCATCATGATTGAGCGAGAGCATGAAATCCTCTCCGTAATTATAGAGCATTCCATATGTCAGCTTGTCATACTCACCTTTTCTGAACAGCGGGTCAGTTCCCATGAATTCAAGAAAATCCTTAGTCCAGCAGTTATTCTGCTTATAAGTAAACATAAGAGGGTCATCATTATCTGCCGCAGTAACTCCAAACCAGCCGCTTGATTCTTCTGCTATTGTAAAACAGCCATCGCCACGTTTAGCAATATATTTGTTCATAGTCTTAAGAAATTCGATTGCGTCAAGATTCTCATTGCCGCCATACATGTTAGGTGTCCAAGTACCCGGCTGTTTACCGTAATCAAGGTAAAGCATTGAAGCAACACCATCAATTCTGATACCGTCAATATGGTAATCATTAAGCCACATTAATACGCTTGATAAAAGAAAACTTCTTACAGCACCTTTCTTATAGTCAAATGTGACAACATCCCACTCAGGATGCTTCTCTAGTGATGGCTTAAGATATCCGTAAGCATCTGCCCCGTCAAAATCATACAGTCCCTTAGCTTCTGTACCAAAGTAAGCACCATTCCAGTCAATTATTACGCCAATTCCAGCGTTATGACAGTCATCAACCAGCTTTTTAAATGCATCACTGCCGCCTATTCGGTGTGTCACCGCAAAATATCCCAATGTCGAATATCCATTCATCTCCTCATTAAGATACTCTGCAACCGGAAGAAAACATACATGTGTATATCCCTCCTGCTTTACAAAATCCACGAGCTCATCTGCACTTTTTTCTTTCAGCCAGTCAGTAAGTGATACCTCATATACTGTTACGGGCTTCTTCTTTCCTGCTTCTTTCTTCCGCTTTATCATCCATAGCCCATCGTTCCATGCATATGAATCAGGCATGTTCTCATCACTTACCACTGATGCAATAATTGGAACTGATGATATCTGTCTTGATACAGGGTCTAACTTTCTTGTAGTCCCCTTACCCTGTCTCTTAATTTCATACATATATCCGCATCCGGCTGCCAGTCCCGGAATAAACAGTTCAAATACTCCTGTATCCTCAATTCTTTCCATTAAGTGGACTCTGCCGTCGTATTTGTTAAACTCTCCTACGACACTTACGCTGAGTGCCTTAGGTGCCCATACATTAAAAAGCACTCCCTTCACGCCATTGACAGTTCTTTCATGAGCGCCGAATATATGTGCTGCATTTTTCTCTTCTCCTGCAAGAAATGCTTTGTAATCTTCCGGTTTCGTAACATTTGCAAATGCATATGGGTCCGTATATTCTGTGACCTCTCCATTAACCTTCTCCACTGAATAAGTGTATGAAAGCTTTTTCTTAGATGAAACAAGTGCTGCAAAAAATCCCGCTTCATCAACCTTTTCCATATTAACAGCAGTTTTTCTGCCATCTATATGCAGCTTAACTGCCACTGCATCAGGACGCATTATCTGTATAAGCAGTCCCTTACCGGTAACATGTGCCCCAAGCAACTCCTTTGGCTTGTCACACTCTGCATATACAATCCCCTCTATCTCCGGCCAGTTCATCAGACCGTATAAGTTTTTATTCATACATTACCCCCATCCACTGTTTAAAGCATTCCGTCCATGATGACACCTGTGGTTCATAATGTCCCATATTCTTAGTCGCAGTCTCTCGTGTGCCAAGTCCAAGACCATGAGTACCTTTAGCATATACATGATAATCAAACGGAATCTCCTGTTTTCTTAACGCCTCTACCATAAGTAATGAATTTTCAAGCGGAACTGTCTTATCTTCACATGTATGCCATATGAATGCAGGTGGTGTGTCCTTATCCACTCTCTTTTCTATAGACACTTCATCTATAAACTCATCATATTTTTCCCCAAGACTTCTCTCAAATGATGCCCTGTGTGCATCAATTCCTGATGTAATTACAGGATAACCTAACAGCATGCCATCTGGCTTAACATACTCATGACTGCAGTGAAGTACATTTTCCAGAAGATAATCAAGTCTTTTTGAATTCCATCCCGTTCCAAGAAGTCCGGCAACATGACCTCCTGCTGAAAACCCTGCGATAATGATTTTGTCAGGATCAACATCCCATTCTGCTGCATTATCTCTTACATACTTCATTGTATAGGCTGCCTCAAAAAGCTGTGCAGGATACGTAACAGGTGCAAGACTGTATCTTAATACAACAGCATTATACCCCATATCAAGCATCTTAATAGCTATAGCTTCTCCTTCTCTTGGAGAATGATGATTATATCCGCCACCCGGACAGATAACAATAAGAGGTCTCTTAAACGGATCCTGATCATTAGGAAATACATCTTTGATGTAAGTAGTAATTGTTGCATTTCCCTGTTGTTCTATTCCAAACTCCTGATATGATAAATCTATATTAATAGTATTATGTAACATAATGTTCTCCTTCCAGCTGAATAATTCTGTATATTATGTCTGTAGTGTAGTGGTGGTGATATGTGTATATTTTCATGTGTGGTCTCATGATTCCTACGCTTAGTGGGAGTAAATGCCGTTATCTGCAAAGTTTTTTACTGTGAACGAAAGCAAACGCGCTTCGCTTGAACGAGCTTTCATTCACAGCGCTTATGCATCTAACGGCATTAACTCCCACACAGCTCGTCATAAATCGACCACACACGAAAATATACACACATCACATCTACACTTCTACAAAAAGCAGATTAATATCCACTTAGAATCTATGTATGAATAATCCGCTTCTTAATTTTGGCTCAAACCAAGTTGACTTAGGAGGCATTAATAGTCCTGCGTCTGCTACTGCGAACAACTCACTTATAGATGTTGCATACATTGAGAATGCCAATACACAATCTTCTGAGCATCTTCTCTCAAGCTCGCCTAAGCCGCGGATTCCGCCTACGAAGTCTATTCTCTTGTCTGTCTTAGGGTCGTGGATTCCTAAGAGTGGCTCTAAGACGTTGTTCTGGAGTACTGCTACATCTAATCCGTCTACCGGGTCGCTGCTTAAGATTTCTTCTTTGGCTGTGAGTGTGTACCATTTTTTGCCAAGATACATTCCGAATTCACCTTTCTTAGAAGGTGCAACCTGTGTGCTACTCTCGCTTACAGTGAATTTATCTTTAATCTTTGCCATGAACTCTTCTTCACTTAAACCATTCAGGTCCTTTACAACTCTGTTATATGGCATTATCATAAGTTCTTCGTCTGGGAATAATACTGACAGGAAATAATTGAACTCTTCATTGCCTGTATATCCCGGATTAGCTTCTCTTCTGCGTAAACCTACCTTTACAGCAGAAGCTGCCCTGTGGTGTCCATCCGCAATATATATCTGGTTGATTCCTGCAAATGCGTTCTCTATAGCCTCTACAGATTCTTTACTGCTTATTTTCCAGACCTGATGTCTTATTCCATCAACCGCTGTAAAACTGTATACAGGCTTTTCCTGCTTAGCTTTGGCAACCTCTGCACTTATTACTGCATTAGCTCTGTATGCCAGGAATATAGGACCAGTCTGGGCACTGCATGTATCAACATGGTTAATTCTGTCTAATTCCTTATCAGCTCTTGTGTTCTCATGCTTCTTAATAACATTATTAAGATAATCATCAATAGAAGCACATGCTACAATTCCTGTCTGTGTCCTTCCATCCATTGTAAGTTCATACACATAATATGCCTTGTCCTTATCTGTTATAAATGTTCCATCATCTATAGCTTCCATAAGCATATCATGGGCTTTCTTATATACCTGCTCACTATACATATCAACTGATTCATCAAACTGGGTCTCTGCCCTGTCAATCTTAAGAAATGATAATGGTTCTCTTTCCACCTCTGCTCTTGCTTCCTTTGAATCATACACATCATAAGGAAGAGCTGCTACTCTGTCTGCCACTTTCTCAGCCGGTCTGACACATTCAAATGGTCTTATTACTGCCATACTAACCTCCATCCGCACTATTTAACTTAAGTACTATACTTTCATATATTAGATATATTTTAACATTCAGACGACCTTAATACAAGAAAGACCAGCCAAATGTTACAACAAATGACTGGTCTTTGATATTATTCTCATTACATATGATTACTTAATAACTCTTACCTTGATAACACCTTCAATTGCTGAAAGCTCTTCAACTACTGCCTCTGGTGCAGATGCTTCAATATCTAAGAGAGAATATGCATAATCACCTCTTGACTGGTTAGCCATAGATGATATATTGATGCCTGCAGCACCAAGAACTGTTGTTATCTTACTGATAACCGCTGGAACATTCTTGTGGCATACAATAATTCTTCCTTTAGTTGCACATACTCCGCAATCACAGTTAGGATAATTAACTGAATTGACAATATTACCGTTCTCGATAAAGTTTCTAAGCTCATTAACTGCCATAATAGCACAGTTATCTTCAGCTTCTGCTGTTGAAGCTCCAAGATGAGGAAGAACAATTGCTCCTTCCATCTTAGCTGTTGTTGGGTTAGGGAAATCTGAAACATAAGTCTTAACTCTTCCAGACTTAAGTGCCTCACCGATAGCAGCTTCATCAACAAGTACATCTCTTGCACAGTTGATAATTACTGTTCCATCCTGCATAAGGTCAAATGCTTCCTTATTAATCATTCCCTTAGTGCTGTCAAGTGCAGGAACATGAACTGTAATATAGTTACATTCCTTATAGATATCCTTAACATCAGATATGTACTTAACTTCACTTGAAAGATTCCATGCAGCCTTAACTGAAACATATGGGTCATATCCGTATACTTCCATTCCAAGTGCTATAGCTGCATTGGCAACTAACTGTCCAATTGCTCCAAGACCGATAACACCAAGCTTCTTGCCCTTGATTTCCTGTCCTGCAAATGCTTTCTTAGCCTTCTCAGTTGCCTTGGCAATATCAGGGTCTTCTGCATTATCTGCAACCCACTTGTTACCACCGATTAAATCTCTTGATGCTAAAAGCATAGCTGCAATAACCTGTTCCTTAACTGCGTTAGCATTAGCTCCTGGTGTGTTGAATACAACAATACCTTCCTCTGCACATTTGTCAAGAGGAATATTATTAACGCCAGCTCCTGCTCTTGCAATTGCAAGAAGATTATCACTAAGCTCCATATCATGCATCTTGGCACTTCTTACAAGTACAGCCTGCGCATCTTCAAATGAGCTTTCTGTATTATACTCATCAGAAAAAAGCTTCAAACCACATGCTGCTATATTATTAAGACAATTAACATTAATCATTATGCATTCTCCTTCTCGAACTTCTTCATGAATTCAACAAGCTTCTCTACACCTTCGATTGGCATAGCATTGTAGATAGATGCTCTCATACCGCCAACTGTTCTGTGTCCCTTAAGGTTAACAAATCCTGCAGCTGCGGCTTCCTTAATGAACTTAGCTTCCATAGCATCCTTAGCTTCTTTATCTTCAATGTTGCATACAAAAGGTACATTCATAAGTGAACGGTCTTCCTTAACAACTGTTCCCATGAATAACTTGCTCTCATCAAGGAAATCATAAAGAATCTTAGCCTTCTTCTCATTGTGTTCCTTCATTGCTGAAAGTCCACCCATTTTCTTAATCCACTTGAACACCTTGCCACAGATATAGATATTGTAGCATGGTGGTGTATTATAAAGAGAATCTGCATCTGCCTGTGTCTTCCACTTAAGCATTGTAGGAGTTCCTGGAAGAACGTCATCTGTTATAAGATCTTCTCTGATAATAGCAATTACAACGCCTGCTGGTCCGATGTTCTTCTGGACACCGCCGTATACAACGCCATACTTAGTTACATCCATAGGTTCTGATAAGAAGCATGATGAAACATCTGATACAAGAATATGACCCTTAGTGTTAGGTAATGTCTTATACTTTGTTCCGTAAATTGTGTTGTTCTCACAGATATATACATAATCAAGATCCTCTGGAATATCAAGATCTGAGCAGTCTGGAATATATGAAAATGTCTTGTCTGCTGATGAAGCAAGCTCAACAGCCTCTCCATATATCTTAGCTTCTGCAAATGCTTTCTTAGCCCACTGTCCTGTAAGGATATAACCTGCTTTCTTATTCTTCATAAGGTTCATAGGCACTTCAGCGAAGAACTGCGATGCACCACCCTGTAAAAATAACACCTTATAGTTATCTGGGATGTTAAGAAGGTCTCTTAAATCCTTCTCTGCCTCTTTGATGATGTTGTCATAAACCTTGGATCTGTGGCTCATTTCCATTACCGACTGACCGCTTCCCTGGTAATCTAACATTTCATCTGCTGCTTCTTTGAGTACTTCCTCTGGTAAAACAGCTGGACCAGCGCTAAAGTTATAAACTCTACTCACCTTTTCTTCCTCCTATAATATAAAATATTAAAAACTATTTTAGTCCTTTATCACATTAAAGTCAATATATGAATTATTTCTTGTTATTAAGGTCTTCTCTGTCGAATGCCTCTGAGATGGCAGCGCCCGGTGAAACCATAGGAAATACCTTATCTTCCCTGTCAATATGGCAGTCAATAACACATGGTATATTGAGTTCAATTGCTTCTTTAAATGCTTTCTCAAACTCCTCTATTGTATCAACACTGTAAGCCTTTGCTCCCATTCCTTCTGAAACCTTAACAAAATCCACCTGATCATCAAGAACTGTAGCTGAATATCTCTTGCCATAGAAAAGATCCTGCCACTGTCTGACCATACCAAGTACATGGTTATTAAATATAACTTCAATAATAGGAATATTATATCTGGTTGCTGTTGCAACTTCATTCATATTCATACGGAAGCAGCCATCACCTGCAATATTAACAACTGTCTTATCCTTACGTCCAACCTTGGCACCTATACATGCACCAAGACCATATCCCATAGTTCCAAGTCCGCCTGATGTAAGAAGTGTTCTTGGCTCTTTGAACTTATAATGCTGTGCAGCCCACATCTGATGCTGTCCAACATCTGTTGTAATAATTGCATCACCATTTGTAATCTCGTATATCTTCTCCATGATAAGGGGTCCGTTAAGAATATCTCTGTTATATCTCATAGGATAATCAAGCTTATAAGACTTGATATGTTCCATCCAGTCTGAGTGATCCTGATTATCTAACTTATCATTGATTCTCTTAAGAATCTCTTTAGCATCTCCGAGTACATGTGCATCTGTCCTGACATTCTTGTTAATCTCAGCTGCATCAACATCAAACTGCAGAATCTTTGCATTCTTAGCGAATTTCTTAGCATTTCCAGTAACACGGTCTGAGAATCTTGCACCAACCACGATAAGAAGATCACACTCTGAAACTCCGTAGTTAGATGTCTTAGTACCATGCATACCAAGCATTCCTGTGTATCTTTCATTAGATCCGTCAAATGCGCCCTTACCCATAAGTGAGTCACATACCGGTGCATCAACCTTCTCAACAAACTTCTTAAGTTCATCAGATGCCTCTGATATAACAGCTCCGCCACCAACGAATACATATGGCTTCTTAGCTTTCTTAATAAGTGTTACTGCCTTGTCAATATCTTCTTCCTTAATGCTTGCTGTAATTCTCTCTACAGGCTTTGGAACTCTTGGTGAGTACTCACACTCTGCTGCTGTTACATCCTTAGTAACATCAACTAATACAGGACCCGGTCTTCCTTCCTTGGCAATTCTGAAAGCATTTCTTAATGTCTTGGCAAGATCCTTTACATTCTTAACAATATAGCTGTGCTTTGTAATTGGCATTGTAACACCTGCTATATCAATCTCCTGAAAACTGTCTCTTCCAAGAAGAGGAACTGTTACATTACATGTAATTGCAACCATAGGAACTGAATCCATATATGCAGTTGCAATACCTGTTACAAGGTTAGTCGCTCCAGGACCTGATGTTGCAAAACATACACCAACCTTACCTGTTGCTCTTGCATATCCATCAGCAGCGTGCGATGCCCCCTGCTCATGTGATGTAAGAATATGAGTTATCTCATCTGAATGCTTATAAAGAGCATCATATACATTAAGAATAGCTCCACCAGGGTATCCAAATATTGTATCAACGCCCTGTTCTTTCAAGCATTCAACAATTATCTCTGAACCATTTAACTTCATTTATCTTCTCCTGATTTCTCTTTAATGTCTTTTTATAATTATATTAAATATTACTCATCTGCTGAACTTTTAAGAATAGCTCCTCTGTTTCCTGATGTAACGAGTGAAGCATATCTCTTTAAGTATCCTGTTGTTACCTTAGGTTCTCTTGGCTGCCACTTAGCCTTTCTTGCAGCAAGCTCTTCATCTGAAACCTTAAGTTCAAGTTTAAGTCCCGGAATATCAATGCTGATGATATCACCTTCTTCAACTAAAGCAATAGGTCCGCCAACAGCAGCCTCTGGTGATACATGACCAATAGAAGCTCCACGGCTTGCACCTGAGAATCGTCCATCTGTAATAAGAGCAACTGATGAGCCAAGTCCCATACCTGCAATGGCTGATGTAGGATTAAGCATTTCTCTCATACCAGGGCCGCCCTTAGGTCCTTCGTAACGGATAACAACAACATCACCTTCAACAATCTTACCACCCTTAATAGCAGCAATTGCATCTTCTTCTGAATCAAATACTCTTGCTGGACCTTCATGTACAAGCATCTCTGGAACAACTGCTGAACGCTTAACTACTGAGCCGTCTGGTGCAAGATTTCCTGAAAGAACTGCAAGACCACCTGTCTTACTGTATGCATTATCAACTGTTCTTATGACTTCAGGATTACGGTTGTATGCTGTTGCTATACACTCTCCGATTGTTTTTCCTGAAACTGTCATACAGTCTGTATTAAGAAGTCCGATATCTGCAAGCTCTTTCATAACTGCATATACACCGCCGGCTTCGTTAAGGTCTTCCATGTATGTTGGACCTGCTGGTGCAAGATGACAGAGATTAGGAGTCTTTTCACTTATTGGGTTAGCAAATTTGATATCGAAATCAAATCCTATCTCATGTGCAATAGCCGGAAGGTGAAGCATTGAATTAGTAGAACAACCAAGTGCCATATCTACTGTAAGGGCATTCATAATAGAATCCTTAGTAATGATATCTCTTGCTGTGATTCCCTTATTAACCATATCCATAACAGCCATGCCTGCGTGCTTTGCAAGCTTGATTCTCTCTGAATATACGGCTGGAATTGTACCATTGCCGCGAAGTCCCATACCAAGTGCCTCTGTAAGGCAGTTCATTGAATTGGCTGTGTACATGCCTGAACATGAACCGCATGTTGGGCATACCTTTTCCTCAAACTCAAGTACATCTTCCTCTGTCATTGTTCCTGCTGCATATGAACCAACAGCCTCAAACATTGAAGAAAGGCTTCTCTTCTTCCCCTTAACATGACCTGCAAGCATTGGTCCGCCTGATACGAATACAGTTGGAAGATTAAGTCTTGCTGCTGCCATTAAAAGTCCTGGAACATTCTTATCACAGTTAGGAACCATTACAAGTCCGTCAAACTGATGTGCAATTGCCATACACTCTGTTGAATCTGCAATTAAATCTCTTGTTACTAAAGAATATTTCATTCCGACATGTCCCATTGCAATACCATCGCATACCGCAATAGCAGGGAATACTACAGGCACACCGCCTGCCTCAGCAACTCCTAATTTAACTGCATTGACAATCTTATCAATATTCATATGACCTGGTACAATCTCATTATAAGAGCTTACAATACCAATCATAGGTTTCTTCATCTCTTCTGCTGTGAAGCCAAGTGCATTAAAAAGGCTTCGTGCAGGTGCCTGCTGCATACCACTTCTGGCGTTATCACTTATCATAGCTTATCTCCTTAATATGTATTATTTAAATGTATTAAACTCTCTCTGCGATTAAGTCGCCCATCTTGTCAGTTCCTACAAGTGTGCATCCTTCTGACATAATATCAGTTGTTCTGTAGCCTTCCTTTAAAACAGCTGCAACTGCTGCTTCAATAGCATCTGCTTCCTTGTCAAGATCAAGTGAATATCTTAACATCATGGCTGCACTGAGAATTGTAGCAATTGGATTAGCAACATTCTTTCCTGCAATATCAGGTGCTGAACCATGGCTTGGCTCATAAAGACCTAACTTAGTCTTATTAAGGCTTGCACTTGATAACATTCCGATTGAACCTGTTATCATACTTGCCTCATCTGATAATATGTCTCCAAACATGTTCTCAGTAAGAATAACATCGAACTGTCCAGGATTCATAACAAGCTGCATAGCACAGTTATCTACAAGCATGTCTGAAACTTCAACTTCCGGATAATCCTTTGCAACCTCATGTACAATCTTTCTCCATAGTCTTGAAGAATCAAGAACATTTGCCTTATCAACGCTTGTTACTTTCTTTCTTCTCTTCATTGCAATCTCAAATCCCTTAATTGCAATTCTTCTGATTTCTTCTTCGTTGTATGTAAGTGTATCAACGGCTGTCTCCAATCCGTCAATTTCCTTAGTATATCTATCACCAAAGTAAAGGCCGCCTGTAAGCTCTCTCATAATGACCATATCAAATCCATCACCGATTATTTCTTCCTTCAATGGACACGCTGCCTTAAGTTCATCATAAAGATATGCCGGACGTAAATTAGCAAAAAGTCCTAATTCCTTACGAATCTTTAAAAGTCCCGCTTCTGGTCTTAAATTAGGTGCAACATCATACCACTTGGAATTACCTACATTGCCTCCAACTGCTCCAAGAAGTACAGCATCAGATGCTTTAGCTGTTGCTACTGCTTCATCTGTAAGTGGAACGCCATACTCATCAATTGAGCATCCACCCATAAGAATCCTGGTATAATCGAACTTGTGACCGTATTTGTCAGCCACACTGTCAAGCACTTTCACAGCCTCTCTGACGATTTCTGGTCCTATTCCATCACCTGGAATTAAAGTTATTCTGCTTTCCATAAACCTTTACCCCTTTTTCATATGATAATTCAATTTAATATGATATAACATTTGCGCAACATTTTCAATAAAAAAAGGATTCCTGGCCAGACAAATGTGTCTGACCCGGAACCCTGCTTTAATTAATTGCCTTTAATTATTCTGCTGATGTGCTGTCTGATGGCTTCTCAACCTGAGCAATTGCCTTCTTCTGCATTGATATACGGCAATTCTTGTTGTTACCGAATTCTACGATTACATCATCTTCTGATATATCGATAAGAACACCATAGAAACCGCTTGTTGTAAGAACATAATCACCGATTTCCATAGAATCCATAAGTTCCTGCTGACGCTTCTGTTCCTTCTTCTGTGGCTTGATTGCCATGAAATACATCATTGCACCAATAATTACGACATAAAAAACTATGATAGCAATATTCATTGATACTCCTCCTTAAAAATGTCTCTTTCAAACTTAACATATAATACATAATTGAGAGCTGCTTGTCTACCTCAAAATGTATTTTTAACAAAATATTTATAAACATACAGCATTACTGCTTATCATATGTCTTCATCTGATATAATGCCTCTTCCTTGAAGCCTGCATATCTTCCTTCTTCAATCGCAGCTCTTATGTCTGTCATGAGATGGTTGTAATAGTAAAGATTATGAAGAACGCAAAGACGCATTCCAAGCATTTCCTTAGCCTTAAGAAGATGCCTTACATATGCTCTTGAATAATTCTGACAGCATGGACATCCACAGCCTTCTTCAATTGGTGCTGTATCTGTTTCATACTTTGCATTAAAAAGGTTAATCTTTCCGAACTTAGTATATACATGTCCGTGACGGCCATTTCTTGAAGGATATACACAGTCGAAGAAATCAATTCCTCTGTCCACTGCCTCTAATATATTGGCAGGTGTTCCCACTCCCATAAGATATGTCGGCTTATCTTTTGGAAGATATGGCACTACATTATCGAGTACATCATACATTTCCTCATGTGTTTCACCAACAGCAAGCCCGCCTACTGCATAACCATCAAGATCTAACTCTGATATTCTCTTGGCGTGGTCAATTCTTATATCATTAAATACGCCACCCTGATCTATACCAAAAAGCATCTGTTCAGGATTAACCGTATCAGGAAGTGAGTTCAGTCTTGCCATCTCTTTCTTGCAACGCTCTAACCAGCGGTATGTTCTGTCAACAGAATTCTGGATATACTTTCTGTCAGCCTTTGCCGGCGCACATTCGTCAAATGCCATTGCGATTGTTGAACCAAGATTAGACTGTATCTGCATGCTTTCCTCTGGTCCCATGAATATCTTATGTCCGTCAATATGTGACTGGAAAGTAACGCCTTCTTCTTTAATCTTACGGAGTCCTGCAAGTGAAAACACCTGAAATCCGCCCGAATCTGTAAGAATCGGTTTATTCCAGTTCATGAACTTATGAAGTCCTCCAAGCTGCTTTATAATCTTATCTCCCGGTCTTACATGAAGATGGTAAGTGTTAGATAATTCTATCTGCGTTCCTATCTGCTGTAAATCAGTTGTCGCAACTGCGCCTTTAAT
>ENA-OXIT01000302-OXIT01000302.1-human-gut-metagenome-genome-assembly--contig:-NODE-302-length-13591-cov-11.7281_pt1 | contig 13591 bp, 10 predicted proteins | sample MGYA00249817_ERZ652362 | MGnify/ENA primary metagenome ERZ652362 (study PRJEB26925, sample SAMN05826634) | human gut metagenome | biome: ENVO:2100002; feature: ENVO:00000062; material: ENVO:00002003... | reverse complement strand
AGATACTGATCGGTCTCGTGGGCTCGGAGATGTGTATAAGAGACAGTAGATTATACCTATATGATCTATAACTCCGACAAGGACATTTCCTACCGTTCGGGTGCCGATCCGGCAGTGGTCAGGTTCCGTGGAGAGTATTATATGTTCGTCACCCGTTCCAATGGATACTGGCACTCTAAAGATCTGCTGGACTGGGATTTTATCGCTCCCAAAGACTGGTATCCGCAGGGGAGCAACGCTCCGGCCGCTCATAACTATAAAGACTCAGTGCTTTATGTCACCGGTGATCCTTCGGGTTCTATGAGTATTCTCTATTCCGACAATCCCAAGAGCGGCGAATGGAAAGCTACACCCGCCATCCTTCATAACCTGCAGGACCCCGATCTTTTTATCGACGACGATGGCAAAGCCTATATGTTCTGGGGTTCGTCCAATGTTTATCCCATCCGGGGTATGGAACTGGATAAGAATCACCGGTTCCTTCCGAAAGGAGGAGTGAAGGAGCTTTTCAATCTCGACATGCCGCGCCACGGCTGGGAACGTTTCGGTGAGAATCATAGCGATACCGTTTTAGGAGGATATATCGAAGGCCCGTGGCTGACCAAGCACAACGGGAAGTATTATATGCAGTATGGTGCTCCCGGTACCGAATTCAATGTCTATGCCGACGGTGTTTATGTAGCCGATCATCCGATGGGGCCTTACACCTATCAGAAGCACAATCCCGTGTCATACAAACCGGGGGGATATATGAACGGAGCCGGACACGGCAGTACGGTTCAGGGGCCCGGCGGAGAGTATTGGCATTTTGCTTCGATGGCTCTTTCCATCAACGTCAACTGGGAACGCCGGCTCTGCATGTTTCCTGCCGGATTCGATAAAGACGGTATTATGTACGTGGACACCCGCTTCGGTGATTATCCCCGCTATGCTCCGGCCGTACCCGGCAAGAAGGGGCAGTTTCGTGGATGGATGCTCCTTTCTTATCGCAAACCGGTGACGGCATCTACTGCGAAAGGTGAGTTCGGACCGGATGCATTGACGGATGAAAGAACCAAGTCTTTCTGGCTGGCGGAAGCAAATGATGAACGTCAGTGGGTACTGATCGACCTGGAGAAACCTGCCCGTGTCTGTGCCGTACAGGTGAATTATCACGACTATCGGAGTAATCTATACGGTCGGATTCCCGGATTGCGTCACCGCTATGTGATTGAGGGCTCTTCCGACGGGGAGACCTGGAATATACTGGTCGATCGCCGGAGCAGCTATAAGGATACGCCGAATGACTATGTAGAACTTGAAGTCCCGACTACCGCACGCTATATCCGCTATAAGAATATAGACGTACCTACTCCGAATCTGGCTATTTCTGAACTGCGTGTATTCGGACTCGGGTTCGGCAAGGCTCCCCGGCCACCTCAAAAGCTGGCTCTGGATCGGCACACCGACCGTCGTGATGTTACTGTTCGCTGGGAGCCGGTGAAAGGGGCTCAGGGATACAACGTCCTGTGGGGGATCGCCCCTGATAAGTTATACAGTTCGTGGATGGTGTACGGTGGCAATGAGTTGGAGATGAAATCGCTGACTATCGATCAGGATTATTATTTTGCTGTGGAAGCCTTTAACGAAAATGGTGTATCTTTACCTTCCGAAACTAAATATGTAGAATAATACCGAATAACCATGAAACAGTTTGTCCTTTTCTTTATCAGTCTCTTTCTTTTGGGCGTGGGTGCCCGTTCGCAAGAGATGTATCAAAAGAAAGTTTTTATCTCTTCCCGGGGTGATTCTCTCAATTACCGTCTACTTCGTCCGGAGGTGGAAAAGACGGGACTGCAATATCCTTTGGTACTCTTTCTGCACGGTGCCGGTGAGCGGGGGAGTGATAACGAGAAGCAGTTGACACATGGTGGTCAGATGTTTCTCAATCCGGTGAACCGGGAGAAGTATCCGGCATTTGTCCTTGTACCTCAATGTCCCGAAAAAGACTATTGGGCGTATACCTCCCGTCCCTCTTCCTTTATTCCTTCGGAGATGCCGGTAGGACAAGAGATCACTCCTGTACTGCGTGCAGTAAAAGAGTTGTTGGATACCTATCTTGATTTGCCTCAGGTGGATCGTAACCGTATCTATGTGGTCGGTCTTTCTATGGGAGGCATGGCGACGTACGATCTTGCTGTCCGTTTTCCCGATACGTTTGCTGCTGCCGTTCCCATCTGCGGGACCGTGAATCCGGTGCGTCTGGCCGATGCAGCAAATGTTCGTTTCCGTATTTTTCACGGTGATGCCGACAATGTAGTGCCTGTAGAAGGCTCGCGTGAGGCTTATAGAGCGTTGAAGAACTTGGGAGCGGAAGTGGAATATATTGAGTTTCCCGGTTGCAATCATGGAAGCTGGAATCCGGCTTTCAACTATCCCAGATTCATGGAGTGGATCTTTGCTCAGCGTAAGAGATAAAGAACTTTATAGTTAAGTATACTATTTAAAGAGGAAGTCAAAATTCGTATTCACCACAGATAACACGGATTTGCACAGATAAATATTATTGATTGTCAGTAGATTAAAAATCGTTTTGTGTAAATCTGTGCGATCTGTGGTGAACTATGATATACTCTCTTTGAGGTAACGGTTATCCATCGTCCGCAAGAACTATTTGTCTTCCTTTTCTTTGGGAGAGGACAGGGAAGAAGTCTTCTCTTCATAGTCCCCGTTTGCTTTAATCAGTTCTATCAGCTTTTCTACGGCTTCTTCTTCCGGAATATTCTTTTCAATGCATTCCTTCTGTTTATAAAGACTGATTTTGCCACGTCCGGCTCCTACATAACCGTAGTCGGCGTCTGCCATTTCGCCCGGTCCGTTGACAATGCATCCCATGATGCCTATCTTGAGCCCCTTCAAGTGCGAGGTGGCTTCTTTGACGCGGGCAATCGTACTTTGCAGGTTGAACAGTGTTCGTCCGCATCCCGGGCAAGAAATATATTCAGTCTTGCTGGTGCGGATACGTCCTGCCTGCAGAATTCCGAAAGCAGTGGCATCAATCACTGCATGGCTCAGTTTGCCTTGGTTGAAGAGATAAATTCCGTCACACAATCCGTCAAAGATCAAGGCTCCCATATCCGCACCGGCTTTGACCTGCAAGTCTTCAGCTGTATCTTCGGCATAGTGTTGGAAGAAGATAACCGGATTCTGTAATCCCTCCACCGCCAGTTGATGTGCCAGGGCACGATGTTCGCCTACACGGTTCGGGTGGTTGCTTTGTGAGACAACGACTGCTTCGGGGTGTTGCTTCAGGCATGCGACAACTTCCCGGGTAAGCGCCATGTAAGGGGTAAAGAGGAATTTCAGTTCGGCTGCGCATGTTTCCATTAACTCCAATTGTGCATAATTGAAGGCAGGCCACGTATCAGGTTCTCCTTTCCATACGTCGGCATCGAGGATGTATTGAACTCCGGGTTCTGTCTGTTCGGGTAAAGCACGTCCGGCATAAATGTAATCCGGTGTAAATTGCGGATGGGTCTCCATACGTCCGTCCATGCGGTCGGCAAGTACCACGGGCAGATGGTTTCCGCCGATATTGCGTACCGGCCGTGTTTTACGGCGTACCGGAGAAAGGTAGTTGAAATCCGGAGCTTCCATGCCGGGAATGTACGGATGGTTCCGGCGACTTGTAATATAGTCCACCAACTTGCGTGCCACGGGAATCTCAGCTTCCGGTTCTTCACTCAGCGAGACACGGATCGTATCGCCCAGCCCGTCAGCCAACAATGCGCCGATGCCCAAGGCCGATTTGATACGTCCGTCTTCTCCGTCGCCAGCTTCCGTAACACCTAAGTGGAGAGGGAATGACATGCCTTCCTGTTCCATCACTGATACCAACAGGCGTACGGTCTTTACCATTACCACCGTGTTGGATGCTTTGATTGAGATGACGACATCCGTAAACTTCTCGTCTACGCAGATGCGCAGGAATTCCATGCACGACTCTACCATACCTTCCGGCGTGTCACCGTAGCGTGACATGATGCGATCGGACAGTGAGCCGTGGTTCACCCCGATACGGACGGCTGTATGATTCTCTTTACAGATATTCAGGAAGGGGACGAAGCGGTCACGTATCTTTTGCAGTTCGGCGGCATATTCCTCGTCGGTATATTCCAGTTGTTTGAAAGTGCGTCCGGGATCTACGTAGTTGCCGGGATTGATGCGCACTTTCTCGGCATATTGTGCCGCTACATCGGCTACTTTCGGGCTGAAGTGTACATCGGCCACAAGCGGAACCATATAGCCGGTACTGCGCAGGCCGATATTGATGTTCATCAGGTTTTCGGCCTCTTTCACCCCCTGTGTAGTGAGACGGACATATTCTCCGCCGGCATCTACAATGCGCTTTGCCTGGGCCACACAAGCCTCGGTGTCTTGTGTGGGGGTATTTGTCATCGACTGGATACGGATAGGATTGGGGCCGCCCAACGGAACGGCCCCAATATTCACTTCCGAAGTTTCCCGTCGGGAGTAGTTGAATAAATCCATCTTTTTAGTTTGTTTTAAACTCGTACTTAATTTCTTTCAGTTCTTCGTTAGCCTTTACGATTTTCTTTTTCAGTCCTTCTTTATAGGCTATGAATTTTGTTTCGAGTTCTTTATCTTCCAATGAAAGCATTTGTACGGCAAGGATGGCGGCGTTCAGTGCGCCATTGATACCCACAGTCGCTACAGGAATCCCCGGAGGCATCTGTACGATCGCCAGAAGGGCGTCCATTCCGTCAAGAGACGATTTGATGGGTACACCGATGACCGGAAGCGGGGTCGATGCGGCAATCACGCCCGGCAGATGGGCAGCCATACCGGCAGCAGCGATAATTACTTTAATGCCGCGTGAGCGGGCATTCTTGGCAAACTCTTCCACAGCTTCGGGAGTGCGGTGAGCCGAGAGGGCGTTCATTTCGAACGGTACATGGAGATCGTTGAGCAACTGTGCGGCCTTTTCCATGACAGGAAGGTCGGAAGTGCTACCCATGATAATGCTTACGATTGGAGTCATATTTATTCTACTTTTGAGATTGATTGATAACGAGATGGAATGAATCAACTTCACCACAGATTACACAGATTCTCATAGATTAATGATTTACTTTATCGATAACAAGATTAAAAGTTCTGTGAGAATCTGTGTAATCTGTGGTGAGACCATTCAAGACTAAGCAAGTGGTAATGAATGAATCGGGAAAGCCTTTATGCATTTACCACTGCTTTGTATCCTTCGGCATCCAGCAAGTTGTCAAGGTCTGCTGCATTGGCAGGTTTCATTTTGATGAGCCAGCCTTCGCCATACGGATCTTTATTCACTAATTCCGGATTCTCTTCCAGTGCCGGGTTTTGTTCTACCACTTCACCGGCTACGGGCAGGAAGAGGTCAGAGATTGTTTTAACTACTTCGATCGTACCGAACACTTCTCCCGCTTCCAGTGTTTCGCCTTCAGTAGGAATATCGACAAATACGATGTCGCCCAGTTGCTCCTGAGCGTAGTCGGTGATACCTACATAAGCTACATCGCCTTCGAGGCGGATCCATTCGTGTTCGTTAGTGTACTTTACATTCTGTGGGAAGTTCATAATGATTAGTTTTTAGGATTGATACTATGTTTAAAATAAAAATATACGGAACAAAACATTGCTGAGCGGATGGAGCACCAGCAGTGAGCAGACGAAACCGACGGTAAAGCCGGCAAGTACTTCGCCGAGGGTGTGATGTTGCAGGATGATGCGTGCCGAACCCAATATCCCCGCCACGAGGATGAAGAGGCATAGCCACCACACCGGATTATAACTGAACAGCGCGCTGAACGAAACCAGTCCGCCCACGATGCCGCCCATACCTGCCATGTGTTCGCTCAGTTTCCACTTCAGATTGACAATGATGCAGATGACCAGCACCACCAGTGAAGCCAGTATAATGCCCGTCATGTACCAGGGAATGTTCAGCTTGTGCATCATCATCAGGCAGAATACGTACGAGATGATGGTAAGCAGGATCGGTACATAGCGTTTCTTACGGTCGCTCAGGTCCTGGCGGGCAAAGCCATTCACTTTGCGGAACAGGAAGATGGTCATGGTGGGCATCAGGATGGTGAAGCAGTAGACAATTCCCAATACGATGAGTTTGTACTGCAACGGCATGATGCGTAGGTAAGAGAACAGGAACAATACCAGAAAAGCCAGGAAGGGGATAGAGAATGGAGTCAGTATTCCCGAAATGATTCTGGCCGTACGGATCAGTGTCCTGTCAGCTATGATATGTTGCTCTATCTTCTCTTCTTCAGCCATTTTGTTTGTTTCTTTTATTATGCTTTTTTATTTTCTCAGTCTCGCCACCGGAATGTTGAGTTGCTGGCGGTACTTGGCCACCGTGCGGCGTGCGATGGGATATCCTTTCTCTTTCAGTATTTCGGCCAGTTCGTCATCGGTCAGCGGTTTCTTTTTGTCCTCGCTGTCGATGCATTCTTTCAGGATCTTCCGTATCTCGCGTACCGACATCTCTTCACCGTCTTCGGTGGTGTATCCGTCGCTGAAGAAGAACTTCAGGGGATAAATGCCGTAATTCGTTTGCACGTATTTGCTGTTGCTGACGCGTGAGATGGTCGAGATGTCCAGCCCGGTGCGTTCCGCCACGTCCTTCAGAATCATCGGGCGAAGCAATGACTCGTCGCCTTCGAGGAAGAAGGGGCGTTGCAGGTCGATGATGACCTGCATGGTGGTCATCAATGTATTCTGGCGTTGCTTCACGGCGTCGATGAAGCCTTGTGCGGCGTCCATCTTCTGCTTGAGGAACATCATGGCCTCTTTCGATTCTTTCGATTGGTTGGCCTTGTTCTTCGTATGTTCCTCTACCATCTCCGTGAAGTCGCGGCTCATGCGCAGCTCCGGCAGATTGCGGTTGTTGAGGCTGATGTTGATGGTTCCGTCATCGTAGGTGTCTACTATGAAATCGGGGACGATCTGTTGCAGGTTCCGTCCGATGGCTTCACCCAGCGATGCGCCCGGACGGGGGTTGAGCTTGGTGATCTCTTCAAGTGCCTTATAGAAGTGTTCCTCGTCCAGTCCCAGCTTTTTGATGATCTTTTCCCAATGCTTGCGGGTGAACTCTTCGTAACATTCACTGATGATTTCTTCTTCCGTCTCCAGCAGAGGATCTGTGCAGTGGGACTGTTTTTTGCGGCGGATCTGTATCAGCAGGCATTCCTGCAGGCTGCGTGCGCCCAGTCCGGGAGGGTCGAAATCTTGTACGATTCTCAGGGCTTCCTCCAGTTCCTCTTCCGTAGCGTTGATACCGGCGTAGATGGCCAGTTCGTCACCGATGCTTTCGAGGGATTTGCGGAGCAGGCCGTCGTCGTCCAGCGAACCGATCAGGTATTCCGCCAGTTCGCGCTGATGTTCGGTCAGGTTGCGTTCGCCGAGCTGTTCTCTCAGGATTTCGTAGAATGACGTTGCGTCCGAAAACGGAATCTCTTCTGCCTGCTCGCCTTTGGAGCGGTTGTTTTCCTGAAGTTTATAGTCGGGGATGTCGTCTTCGGTCAGATAGTCGCTCAGCGAGTCATAGTCCGTATCGCCTTCCGTCTCTCCTTCGGAGGTTTCGGCAGGGGTGGTCTCGTCGGAGGTGCTTTCTTCTTTGCCTTCTTCAAGGGCGGGATTCTCCAGCAGTTCGGCATGTACACGGTCTTCCAGTTCCACAGCCGGTAGCTCCAGTAGTTTCACTACCAGAATCTGCTGCGGTGAGAGCGTTTGTATCTGCTGCTGCGCCTGCGATTGTATCTGACGGGAACCTTGTGCCATACGTTTAATGCTTTACAGTTTTTGTTTCTCGCTACAAAAGTAATGAATTGTTCGATATAGCGAAATGATTTATCCGATAAAAGGAGTTAAAGGAAAAACCGGAGGGAGCGGGGAAGACATGGAGGGGGTGTTCCGGAAAGATATTCCCGGCCTCTTCCATGGCGGGATGGTTATTGCTCTGCTGTGAATCTTATTTGCTTTATCTCCTTTGTCAATTCATCCTTTGTTCCTATCTTTGCCATCATAACTTTAATATATACCATTATGTTCAGCAAAGAGACATATACGCAGCGCAGAGCCCTGCTGAAAAAAACATTAGGCTCCGGAGTACTGTTGTTTCTGGGAAACGACGAGTGTGGATTGAACTACGAGGACAATACGTTCCGCTATCGTCAGGATTCTACCTTTCTCTACTACTTCGGCCTTTCGTTTGCCGGGCTTTCGGCTATAATCGACATTGATGAAGATAAGGAAATTATATTCGGTGATGAACTGACCATCGATCATATCGTATGGATGGGGACTCAGCCCACACTGAAGGAAAAGAGTGAGCGGGTGGGAGTGGACATCACCATGCCTTCGGCCGACATTGTGAGCTATCTGCACAAGGCGGTACAGAAGGGACAGGCCATCCATTACCTGCCGCCCTACCGTGCAGAGCATAAACTGAAGTTGATGGACTGGCTGGGAGTGCCTCCCGCGCGTCAGGAGGGTTCGGTGCCGTTTATCCGTGCGGTGATCGCGCAGCGTAACTACAAGTCGGCCGAGGAGATTGTCGAAATCGAGAAGGCCTGCGACATTACGGCGGATATGCACATTACGGCCATGAAGATCCTGCGTCCCGGGATGCGCGAGTGGGAAGTATCGGCAGCCATGGAAGCCGTGGCGCATGCCGCAGGAGGTGACCTTTCGTTTGCTACCATCGCTACGGTGAACGGACAGACGCTCCACAACCATTATCATGGCAATATCGTCAAGCCGGGCGATCTGTTCCTGATCGATGCCGGCGCAGAAACGGAGATGGGTTATGCAGGCGATATGTCGTCTACCGTTCCTGCCGATAAAAAGTTTACCCGGCGCCAGCGCGAGGTTTACGAGATACAGAACGCCATGCACCTGGAGTCGGTGAAAGCACTTCGTCCGGGTATTCCTTATATGGATGTATACGACTTGTCGGCACGTGTGATGGTCGAAGGTTTGAAAGGACTCGGGCTGATGAAGGGAAATGCCGAAGACGCCGTGCGCGAGGGTGCACATGCTTTGTTCTATCCTCACGGGCTGGGACACATGATGGGGCTCGACGTGCATGACATGGAGAATCTGGGTGAACTCTGGGTGGGCTATAACGGACAGCCCAAGAGCACGCAGTTCGGCCGTAAGTCGCAGCGTCTGGCCATTCCGTTGGAGCCGGGTTTTGTACATACCGTGGAGCCGGGCATCTACTTTATTCCCGAACTGATAGATCTCTGGAAGGGCCAGAAGAAGTTCACCGACTTTATCAATTACGATAAAGTGGAGACTTACAAAGACTTCGGAGGCATCCGCAATGAGGAGGATTATCTGATAACCGAGACAGGCGCCCGCCGCTTAGGAAAGAAGATTCCGCTGACACCGGACGAGGTGGAAGCGTTAAGATAGTTTTTTTTTTTCATTAGTTGAAGTATTACTAAGATGTGAATCCAGGTAATACATATTAAGTTTTTATTATGTCCGGATAGTGATCCGGTCGATTTATTTTAAATTTTGTTAATATGGGGTTGCCCGGATGTGAATCCGGGCAATCTTTTTTTTATCGATTTTTTTAAATAAAATCAGGAAAGGATTGTTTTTCTGATTTTAATAAGATACTTTTGTTGAAAATCTGAATCGTTTACTGTCTTAGGCGGAATTTAGTCATTGAAACGGATATTTGCCGTTTACGAAATAAGAATGTTACTGATTCTGATAAGACATTATACGGAGATAACTTAACTTTTTTTTTTCATAGCATTATGATGTCACTTAGATGTGAATCGGGGTGGCAGATCTCTTTTATAATAAGATAATATTAATGAATTTTTCTAATTGACAAAGATTGTTTGGATGTGAATCCGGGCAATCTTTTTTTTGTTGTTTCTTGAAAAAAAGAGAAGAAAGAGTTGTTTTTAAAATTTTAAGGGTATACCTTTGGGAGAATTAAATAATTTTCTAATACTAACCTTTACTAATCCTATAAAAACATGAGTGGATTGTATTATAACTTGGCGTTGCGAAACAGTGATGTAGGAAATAAAGAATCTGAAAAACTGTATTATTGTGTTTTAAAAAACAGAGGAATGGTGGACCAGGAAACATTTGTCAATTATCTGAGCCAGATTTCCGGGGTTCAAGAGGCCTTGTGCTTAGCAATGATTTCAAAATTAGGCGCAGCCGTTATCAATTATCTGCAAGACGGGCGAAGTGTGGATATTCCGCATTTGGGTACTTTTAACCTAACGGCGAGCAGTACCGGCGTAAAAACGCTTGATGAGGCGAAAGCATCACAGATAAAGGCCATCAACTTGCGCTTTTCTACTAAAGAAGAGACTGACTTAGTGTTGAGCCGTTGTGCATTAACCCGAAGTGTCTCATTGACAAACTTAAACGATGTAATTAAAGAAAAGGATCCGGGAGGTGATATCGTAGATGATCCCACTGCATAAATAGTATCAAATATTTATTCATAACTTTAGATAAGCCGCTGGAAACAGCGGCTTTTTTATTACAAATAGGATTTTTCGGTAATCTGACTGGGAAATATCAATATGCCGTTCTCAGGGCTACAGAAAAGTGTCATCGAGATGACAAAAAATCATCGTCTCGATCTCGATTTTTAAAGATTGAAATAACAATTTCTTGCTTCTGGTAAAATAAGTATATATTATCCTCTCCTATAAATAGGTATTAAAAGGATACAGGTGTAAACAGGCTCTTCTTCTTTCTCATACTTTATTTTTAAATACTTCTTTCGATTACTTTTGTTTTTACCCATCGATATATTACTTTTGTCCGTTACAGACAGAAAAACGATAAAACCATTCACAAATATTCAATTCATAAACTATGCGTAAATTAAAAAATGTCCTCCGGGCATCTTCATGCTGTGCTTTTTCAATCTTAATGTGTCTCCCGACCGCCGGGCAGAATGCATGGAGCGAAGCTGACTGCGTGACCCTGCTGGACAGTACCTCGGTAACCGTGCAGCCAAACGGCTCCGGAAGTTTTGCCGTGTACAAATCGTTTAAAGTACAGACTCCCAAAGGGGCAGTGAATAACCATGTGATCAAGTATGATTATGATCCGCTGACGGCCTTTGCCCGTTTCAAGCAAGTCACCGTGCAGCGTGCCAACGGCGAAACCATACAGGTGGACGTGACCAAGACCTGCGATTATGCCGCTCCGGCAAGGGCTATTTATTGGGGAGCCCGTCAGATCATGCTCGAACTCGGACGCCTGGAACCGGGAGATGTCGTTTCCTACGAAATTAGTAAGAAAGGCTTTACTTATGCTCTGCTGGCAGGAGCTGAAGATGATGACGCGCGTTTCATTCCGCCCATGCGCGGGCAGTTCTACGACATTGTTCCTTTTTGGGTGAATGAACCCACCCGCCGCAAGGTATACGTTGTCAGTATGCCGATGGAAAAAGAGCTTCAGTTCCAGTTCTATAACGGTGCCTGTACCTCGTCAATGCGTTATGAGGACGGGCGAAAGGTATATACGTTTGCCGTGGACGAAGTGCTTCCTTTCCGGAAAGAGCCCAATATGGTGGATCTTTTTGACGAAGCCCCGAAGCTGATGATGTCGTCTACCCCGAAATGGGAGGATAAGTCGCTCTGGTTTCACGACTTGAACGAGGCATACGGCAGTTTTGCCGCACTGCCCGAGGCTCAGAAGAAAGTGGACGAACTGATAAAGGGAAAAAAGACCGAAATGGAGAAAATCGCCGTATTGACCCATTGGGTAGCCGATAATATCCGTTATGCAGGCATCACCATGGGCGAAGGCGAGGGCTTTACGCTCCATAACACAAAGATGAACTACACCGACCGCTGCGGAGTATGCAAGGACATTGCCGGCACGCTGATCTCTTTCCTGCGTATGGCGGGATTTGAGGCCTATCCGGCCATGACGATGGCGGGAAGCCGCATCGAAAGCATCCCTGCCGATCACTTTAACCACTGTGTGGCAGTGGTGAAGCTGGCGAATGGGACGTATATGCCCCTCGATCCTACCTGGGTTCCTTTCTGCCGCGAGTTGTGGAGCAGTGCCGAGCAGCAGCAGAACTATCTGCCCGGCATTCCGGGAGGTTCCGACCTGTGCCTGACTCCGGTTTCGGCTCCCGAGAATCATTATGTCCGCATCACTGCCGATAACAAAATCGATGCAAAGGGCACGCTGAAAGGTTCGTTTACCATCACCGCCGAAGGTCAGTCGGACAGCAGCATCCGCCGCATCTTTACGCAGGGCTGGCAGACCGAATGGCAAAGCACGATGGAAAGCCAGTTGCTCAACGTATCTCCCAAAGCCCGTATGCTCGGAGTGGACTACGGAAAGGCGCCGAAGGATTATCAGGCAGGCCCCATTCGCATCACGTTCCGTTACGAGATACCGGACTATGCGCTGGTCGGTGACCGGGAATTATTGTTGAAACCGATGGTGATGAACAACCTCTATACGAGCGTTCTCTCGTTCCTGCGCATCGATACCGGCTTGGAAACCCGCCAATACGGCTTCCGTGATGCTTGCTCTCGTCTGGTCGAATTGGACGAAACGATTGCCCTGCCGCGGGGATATCGCCTGGCGGGAGAGCCGCGCAGCGAACAAAAGGCCGCTCCGGCAGCCGACTTCGAAGGCTCGTTGCAGCAGGTTGGCAACAAACTGGTGCTGAAACAGAAACTCGCCTTGAAGAAGCGCATCTATCGGGCAGCCGACTGGGAAGGATTCCGTGCTGCGGTGAATGCCTACAAAAGCTTTGCGGATTATTTGATTGTTAAACTCTAAAAAGATGATCGTCACACATGACTAAAATATATACCCTTCTGCTCCTCTGCCTGTTTGCGCTGACTCTTCCGGTCACCGCCCGGGAAGCGGAATTTAAGAAAATCAAAGAAAGCTGGACCCTGCAGGCTGATGGTACGCAGGTTTATCGTCAGTCGAAAGTCCTGACGCTGTACACTCACACGGCCATGAACCGCACGTATGGGGAGTCGTTCATTACGTACGATCCCCGTTATCAGACTTTGCAGATTCACGAGTCGTATACCCGCCAGAAAGACGGAAATATCGTCAAGACCCCCGCCAATGCTCTGCTCGAAGTGCTTCCCTCGGCAGCAGCCAATGCGCCGGCATTCAATGCTTTGCGCGAGATGGTAGTCGTACACACCGGGCTGGAACTCGGAGCTACCATCTATCTGGACTATTCCATTACAACCAAACCGGGATATTTGCCGGGGATTCAGATCTGCCGGTTGCTGGAGCACTCTTCGCCGGTGAAGGAGTACGAGATCAGCATCACCGTTCCCCGGGGGCAACATTTGGAATATGCCCTTAACAACCACAAGGCGAAAGCTTCCGTAACCGAATCCGAAGGGATGAAGCAAGTCAGCTGGACCCTGAAGAATCTGCCCGCCCTCAGCCGTGAGCCGCAGGTGTCGGTGATCGGCGGTGATTTGCCTCTGCTGACTGCCACGACTGAGGAGAAACCCCTGTCGTTTCTGACGTCACAATGGCAACCGGAAGGAGA
>ENA-OXIT01000292-OXIT01000292.1-human-gut-metagenome-genome-assembly--contig:-NODE-292-length-14286-cov-5.82236_pt1 | contig 14286 bp, 10 predicted proteins | sample MGYA00249817_ERZ652362 | MGnify/ENA primary metagenome ERZ652362 (study PRJEB26925, sample SAMN05826634) | human gut metagenome | biome: ENVO:2100002; feature: ENVO:00000062; material: ENVO:00002003... | reverse complement strand
CAAGTTCCGGTGGAGTTCTTTCAAGTATAACCTTAATAGCATCCATAATAGAATGTAATGAATCAATTATAGCCTGATATACAACATCGGAAGAAATATCAACACTTACAGGAAGACCTGATAAAACATTCCTTCCAAAGCCAGGTGCAAATGTTTCTGAAACAGGAACTGCACTTCCTAACTGCTTCTTTAAATTTTCAGCAGTTTTACTTCCTATAACAAGATTATAAGCCTTTCTTACATTACTTATAATACAGTCATCAAGCTTATTACCACCAATCTTAACAGCCTTGCTTATAACAATTCCGCCTAAAGAAAGAACTGAAATCTCAGTTGTCTCTGCTCCGATATTAACAATCATAATACCCTTAGACTTAGTTACATCAAGGCCTGCACCTATAGCGTCTGCAACAGGTTTATCAACTACATAAACATTCTTTGCCTTTACTTTTGAATCAACAACTAATTCATAAAAAGCTCTCTTCTCTACTTCTGTTACATCTGTTGGTACAGCAATATAGAAATCTGATCCGGTAATCTTCTTTCCTTCATTAATCTTATTAAAGAAGTTAAAAAGAAGTGTCTGCATATTCTCAATATCAGCTATCACACCAAACTTAACCGGGAAAGAAACCTCAATATGCTCTGGAGCTTTCTCATACATTTCATATGCTTCATCTCCAAAAGCTAAAATCTCTGTTTTATTAGCTATAGCTATAATATTCTTTTCATTAAGTATCTTATCCTTATCACTGCAGCACATTTTAAAATTACTTGTGCCTATATCAATTCCGTATGCATTACCCATGTCTTAATTCCTTTCTTAATTGTTAATTAATGTATTGCATTTGTTTAAAGCTGAAATAAGAATTATCTCCTATAACAATATGATCTAACAGCTCAACACCAATAATTCTGCCGGCTTCCATAATATTCTTAGTAACCTTCATATCCTCTCTGCTAGGAGATGGATTGCCTGATGGATGATTATGCAGGATAACTATCGAAGCTGCCCTGCTGTCAAGTGCCTCCTTAAATATTTCCCTTACAGAAACCATTGAACCAGTAGAAGTTCCAACAGACATCACCTTATCTCTAATAAGGCGGCACCTGTTATCAAGCATTACAAGAACCAGATGTTCTCTCTTTAGATGTCTCATATCTTCCATATAATATTCTGCAATAGTTTCAGCATTCGAAAAGTCAAGTCTTTCTCTAGCCTTCTGCTTTGCAATTCTTCTTGAAAGTTCAAGAATGCAGCATATCTGGACAGCCTTTGCCTTTCCTATACCCTTAATCTGCATAAGTTCTGAAACGGACATACCATAAAGACCGTTAAGATTGCCGGCATTCTCCAGTAACTTCTCTGCAAGCTGGATAGAACTTAAACCATTGGTTCCTGTTCTTATAATCGCTGCCAGAAGTTCAGCATTATCAAGTGATGATGCACCATACTCAAGACATTTTTCGTAAGGAAGCAGTTTTTCTTCCTCCACACCTGTTATTATATTCTCATAGACCATAAATTAAACAGCAGTCAGATTAAATAAATCTGTAAATAATAATTGCGAGTATAACTCCTATTATACTGGCAATAGTAATCTTAATCTGGAGTGCAAATGTTATTACAAGTACTCCCAGATTTAATACCAGCGGATTGTCAAGCCCGAAACTCTGTCCATAAGACAGCCAGCTAAGTGCATGCACACTGGCAGTAAGTTCTGCAATAAGACCGCCAAGCACAATGCCTATCAGAATGAATAGCCATAAAAGCCAGCCGTTCTTATATTTAGAAATATTACTCATAGATTTTCATCCTTTAACCATAAATTGGAGTACGGAAAAATCCATACTCCAACATATTATAACACAAATATTAATTCAATCAAAGCTTTATAAGGTCTTTTTCAAACATTTTCTGAACACTCATCATAATTCCAAGTTTGGCATGATACCATGTAAGTCCCCCCTGGAAGAATACCGAATAAGGTTCTTTTAACGGACCATCAGCAGAAAGCTCTATTGATGAGCCTTGAACGAAGGCTCCGGCAGCCATTATAACGTCTGAATCGTATCCTGGCATCGGCCATGGTTCTGGTGTAACGAAGCTGTCAACAGGTGCTGCAGCCTGAATTCCTTTACAGAAAGCAAGAAGCCCGTCTGCACTTCCAAGTTCAACTGCCTGAATAATATCATATCTTGGCTCACTTCCATCAGGTCTTACTACAAAACCTGCCTTTTCGTATACATTTGCAGCAAATATAGCACCTTTAAGCGCACCTGCAACAACTACAGGCGATAAGAAAAGTCCCTGATAAAAGCTCTGGTTTACACCGAGTGTTGCACCGACTTCTTTTCCAAGCCCCGGCGAAGATAATCTGTAAGCTGCCTGTTCAACACATTCTTTCTTTCCTGCGATATAGCCGCCGCATGGAGCAAGTCCGCCACCAGGATTCTTTATAAGTGAACCGACTATCATATCAGCGCCAACCTCTGAAGGCTCAATTCTTTCAACAAATTCACCGTAGCAGTTATCAACCATGCATATAACATCTGGCTTGATACTTTTGATAAAACTTATAAGCTCGCCAATTCTTTCAACTGAAAGTGTTGGTCTTGAAGCATATCCCTTGGAACGCTGGATTGTTACAAGCTTTGTTCTTTCATTGATTGCATTCTTAATACCCTCATAATCAAAACCACCATCTGGCAGCAGGTCAACCTGTGCGTATGTAATTCCATATTCTGCAAGGCTTCCCTTAGAAGGTCTGATACCGATAATCTCATCCATTGTATCATACGGCTTCCCAACCGGTGATAAAAGCTCATCACCTGGTCTTAAGTTAGATGATAAAGCTACATTTAACGCATGAGTTCCGCAGATAATCTGTGGTCTTACAAGTGCATCCTCTGTCTTAAATATATCTGAATATATTTTCTCAAGAGTATCTCTACCGTCATCATTATAACCATAACCTGTTGTTCCTGATAAATGCATTTCGGCAACCTTTTCATCCTGCATCGCCTTTATAACCTTCATCTGGTTATATTCTGCATTCTTATCTATCTCTTCAAATCTGTCATGAAGCGACTTAATTATATTGTCGCAATAATCATACACCTCATCACAGATTCCCATATTTTTATACATTTCTCTCATAATTAAATAATTTCCTTTTCTTTTAGTTGTTCAAGCATATACGAAAGTGCATCTTCTCTTCGTATCTGGGAAAAATCCACCCATGTAACTGATGGTTCTCTTCTAAACCATGTAAGCTGTCTTTTTGCAAAATGTCTTGTATCCTGCTTAATCATCTCTCTAAGACCTGCCTCGTCACATCTGCCCTCAAGATAATCGAACACCTCTTTATATCCGATTCCCTGCATGGCAACATCGTCCTTTACAAGCCCCATGTCCGACAAATGTTTTACCTCATCAAGCAGTCCGTTGTCAAACATTATATCAACACGCCTGTTTATTCTGTCGTATAAAATTTCTCTTTTATCATTAAGAACAAAATAACAAAAATTATAAGGCGACTCTTTAGCTCTCTGCTCATTATTATGCTCTGATATCTTTCTGCCTGTCGTCTTATAAAATTCAAGTGCACGAATAACTCTTTTGACATTATTAGCATGAATTGCCTCTGCAGATTCAGGGTCAGCTTCCTTTAACATATCATGAAGCACCTCTGCACCCTTAGTATCAGCAATCCCCTGAAGATAATCTCTATATTCATAGTCACTTTCATCATCTTCAAATGTAGAATCATATAAAAGTGCCTGTATATAAAATCCGGTTCCGCCAACAACTACAGGAATATGACCGTTCTCACGGATTTTTTGTATTGCATTTGTTGCCATAGACTTAAATCTTGCCACATCAAAGCCCTCTGAAGGCTCAATCTCATCAACAAGATAATGCTTAACCCCCTGCATCTCTTCTTTTGTTATCTTGGCAGTTCCGATATCCATATATCTGTATACCTGCATGGAATCGGCGCTTATTATCTCACCATTTACCGCCTTTGCAAGTGCAATGGAAAGTTCAGTCTTTCCAACTGCTGTCGGACCTGTAAGTATTATTAAAGGTTCTTTCTTCATATCAGCCTCTATACTATTCGTTTAAATTTCTTTTCTATCTCATATCTGCTCATCATAATAAGTGTTGGTCTACCGTGCGGACAGTTATATGGATTCTCTGCCTTCATAAGCTCGTCCATCAGTTCAAATGCCTCATTAAATGACAGTCTGTTATTGCCCTTTACAGCCGCTTTACATGACATGCTTGCAACCTTTTCAGTAATAATATCAGGATCTTTGCTGGCACTTTCTTCAGAAAGTCCATCCAGAACATCAATAAGGAGCTGTTTGTAATCCATCTTAGGAAGTCCTGCTGGAATTCCTGTAACCTTATATTCATTGCCGCCAAACTCTTCAATCTCATACCCTAATCTTTTAAATATATCCTGATTAGTCTTGTATATTTCTTCCTCATGCATGTTAAGTGACAGTACAATAGGTGGAAGAATCATCTGAGTTCCAATCGTCTTATTATGAAGCTTGTTCATCGTTCTTTCATAAAGCACTTTCTCATGCGCCGCATGCTGATCCATCATATAGAATTTATCTTCAAATTCAATAAGCCAGTAAGTATCAAACAGCTGCCCTATGATTCTGTATTTGTTACGGCTGTTCTCATCAAGAAGCTTATTCTCAAAAAGATTCATCTGCTTTGGTGGTTCAGATTTTGTCACAGCTTCATATCTTACTTTATCTTCTTTAACCATCTGCAGAGAACCCTTAATTTCAAATGGCTCCGGAAGTCTTTTCGGCTTAATTTCTGCTTTTGCAGACTCTGCAGATTTTGTCTCTGTCTTACATGGCATACTATCCGAAACATTCTTCTCTGGCAGCTTAACATCCGGCATAACATTTCTTACAACAGGTGCTTCCTGCATTTTAACTGCAACAGGATCAGGCACAGAAACTTCTGCAATAAGTTCTTTTGAATTAAGAGCTTTTAAACATGTATCATATACAAAATTATATATATATTCATTGTTCGAGAATCGCAGTTCCATCTTGGTTGGATGTACATTTACATCAATAATTGCAGGATTAATCTTAAAATGTATCGCACTGAACGGATAATTATGTGGCATTATAAAGCCCTTATAGGCATCCTCTATAGCCTTAGTTATAATACTGCTCTTGATATATCTGCCGTTGATATAATAATTCTCATATGTCCTGTTTCCGCGGACAACCATAGGCTTGCCAATAAAACCAGAAGCCTCAATATCCTGCGACTTGCCGCTGATTTCATACAGATTATTAGTTATATCCCTGCCATACACATTATATATTATATCTTTAAGATTCATATTGCCCGATGTATGCAGCTTATTTTGGTTATTACTTATGAACCTGAACGAAATATCAGGATGTGAAAGTGCCAGATATTCCACAAGCGAACCAATATACCCTCCCTCGGTAGTCGCTGTCTTTAAGAACTTTCTTCTAACAGGAGTATTATAGAAAAGATTTCTTACAATAAATGTAGTTCCCTCCGGAGCGCCTATTTCTGCCACTTCACCTGGTACTCCGCCATCAATTGTATAACGCACACCACTCAGACTGTCAGCAGTCTTGGTAATAAGTTCAACCTGTGATACAGCAGCTATACTCGCTAGTGCCTCACCTCTGAAGCCCAGAGACGAAACAGCCATAAGATCTTCAATTGATTTAATTTTACTTGTTGCATGTCTTTTAAATGCTATCTCAATCTCATCTTTATTGATACCACTTCCATTATCAGTAACCCTGATAAATGAAATTCCACCTTCCTTTATCTCAACTGTAATCGCAGTTGCTCCGGCATCTATAGCATTTTCAACAAGTTCTTTAACTACAGAAGAAGGTCTTTCGACGACCTCTCCTGCAGCAATCTTATTAATCGTATTCTGGTCTAAAAGTGTTATTGGCATTTAATCCTCCCTGTTTTGTGAAACAAAATGCGACTGCCCTTGCAGGAGCAGAGGATTTAGTCTCCTTGTTTTACCAGCGGTTCTTAGCTTTTCCCTGCAGCTTATAAAGCGTATTCAGTGCATCAATAGGTGTCATATTGCTTATATCAAGATTCATTATATCAGTTACTATATCATCATCCTTAACAGTATCAAAAAGAGACATCTGCTTAACTTCAAGGTCATTAACCTTTCTGTACTTGTCATTCATCTTGTCAAGTTTCTTGGAATACTGCGCAATATCCTTGGCTTTCTGTGATATATCAGCATCACTTAAGTCAACAACAAGTTCCTTAGCCCTGTTAAGAACCACATCAGGTACTCCTGCAAGCTTGGCAACCTGAATACCATAACTCTTATCAGCACCGCCCTTTACAATCTTTCTTAAGAAAACAATATCATCGCCATTCTCCTTGACAGCAATACAGTAATTATTAACTCCGTCAAGAGTTCCTTCTAATTCAGTAAGTTCATGATAATGTGTTGCAAAAAGTGTCTTGGCTCCTAAATATTTAGTATTGGCAATATACTCAACAACAGCCCATGCAATACTCAATCCGTCAAATGTGCTTGTTCCTCTTCCTATTTCATCAAGAATTATAAGACTCTTAGGAGTTGCATTTCTTAAGATATTGGCAACCTCTGTCATCTCAACCATGAAGGTTGACTGACCGGAAGCTAAGTCATCAGATGCTCCGACTCGTGTAAATATACGGTCAACAATACATATATTTGCTGAATCAGCTGGAACGAAAGAGCCTGTCTGTGCCATAAGCACAATAAGTGCCGTCTGTCTCATATATGTAGATTTACCAGCCATATTAGGACCTGTGATAATTGAAATTCTGTTCATTCCATTGTCAAGATAAGTATCATTGGCAATGAACATATCATTAGAAATCATCTTCTCAACTACAGGGTGTCTGCCGTTCTTAATATCTATAATACCTTTTTCATTAATCTTAGGTCTTACGAAATTATTCTGTGTTGCAACAACAGAAAGTGAAGCATACACATCAATCATTGCAACAGCCTTGGCAGTGTTCTGTATCCTTACAACCTCTGCCGCTATGCGCTCCCTGACTTCACAGAATAAATCATATTCAAGTGAGTACAGCTTATCCTCTGCGCCAAGAATAATATCTTCAAGATGCTTTAACTCATCTGTAGTGTATCTTTCAGAACCGGTAAGAGTCTGCTTTCGTACCCATTCAGCAGGAACAAGGTTTTTAAATGAATTAGTAACCTCCAGGTAATATCCGAATACCTTGTTATACTTAACTTTGAGATTCTTAATTCCTGTCTTTTCTTTCTCCCTGCTTTCAAGCTCTGCAAGCCATTCTTTTCCTTTAATCTTGGCATTACGAAGCTCATCAGCCTCTGCTGAAAAGCCGTCCTTTATCATTCCGCCATCACGCATTGTAATCGGAGGATCATCTATAATTGCAGTGTCAACAAGATTATATAAGTCTTTTAAGTCGTCCATCTGCTCAAAGCACTGTCTGAATACATCACATTTAAAATGTCCTATCTGATTCTTAATGTGAGGTATCATCTCAAGGGAATTCTTAAATGCAATTAAATCCCTTGGATTAGCCGACTTACAACTAATCTTAGTCATGATTCGCTCAAGGTCATATATAGGGCCAAGATATTCACGAATCTCTTCCCTGTCAATTGCATTATCAGAAAGCTCCTCTATAGCGTCCTGTCTTCTTATAATCTCGTCTCTGTTAATAAGCGGCTGCAGCACGAGATTTCTTAACGCTCTTGCCCCCATTGCAGTCTTGGTCTTATCAAGTACCCACAGAAGCGAGCCTTTTTTCTGCTTTTCACGCATAGTCTCAACAAGCTCAAGATTTCGTCTTGATGAACTGTCTATAAGCATATATTTACCTGTTGTGTAAGGCACAATGCTTGTTATATGAGACATGTCACTTTTCTGTGTCTGGGTAAGATATATAAGAAGCGCTCCCGCAGCATCAATTCCTACCGGATAATCCTTGATTCCAAGTCCGTCCAGCATATTTACATGAAAATGTTCTTTTAACTTTGCCTTGCAGGAATCATCATCAAAGTACCAGTTTTCAAGTGTTGACACTGATATGGAAAGCTTCTCTGATATAAATGTAAGGTCTATTCCGCTCATTGCAAAATACTCATTAAGTATTATCTCTGACGGAACAAACTTATTAATTTCATCAATAAGCTCCGCACCTGTCTCAATCTCAGTTACAAAGAAGTCACCTGTTGAATAATCTGCAATAGCAACACCAAGCACATCTCCAAGATAAACAATACTCATAAGATAATTATTCTTAGTTTCATCAAGTGCCTGACTGTTTAAGTTAGTTCCCGGTGTTACAACCTTTATAACCTCTCTTTTGACAATGCCTTTTGCCTGCTTAGGGTCTTCCATCTGCTCGCATATTGCGACCTTGTGTCCATTAGAAACAAGCCTGTTAATATAAGTTTCTGCCGCATGAAAAGGAACGCCGCACATAGGCGCACGTTCCTCCTGTCCACAGTCTTTTCCTGTTAATGTAAGTTCCAGTTCCTTAGAGACAACTAAAGCGTCATCAAAAAACATTTCATAGAAATCTCCAAGTCTGTAAAAAAGTATGCAGTCCTTGTACTCTGCTTTAGTAGCAAGATAATGCTGCATCATTGGTGAATACTCTGCCATTATATTACTCCCTGATTAATCCTCGATAAGTCTGCCCATATAGTAAAATCCTTTACATTCGTCAAGATGTACTGTAACAATCTGTCCGATAAGTGATTCATCCCCTGCGAAATGTACAAGAATATTATTAGTCATTCTGCCTGTAACAAAACCTTCTTCATGGTCATCTTTACCCTCAACCAAGACTTTCATATCCATGCCCTCATATCTTCTGATATGCTCATGTGACACTTCATTTACAGTTGCAAGCAGTCTGTTAAATCTGTCCTTAACAACATCCTCAGGCACCTGATTCTCCATTCTGGCAGCAGGCGTACCCGTTCTTTTTGAATATATAAATGTATATGCACTATCAAACTTTGCTTTCTTTACAACATCAATAGTATCCTCGAAATCTTCCTCTGTCTCTCCTGGAAACCCAACAATAATATCAGTTGTAATAGAAACATCGGGCAGTATTCTTCTTATCATCTCAACCTGCTCTAAGTAATGCTCTTTAGTATACTTTCTGTTCATCAGCTTAAGAAGCCTTGAGCTTCCTGACTGAAGTGGAAAATGTATATGATTACATATTTTCTTGGAATCTCTTATAACTTCAAGAGTTTCTTCCTCAATATCCTTAGGATGAGGTGTCATGAATCTGATTCTTTCAAGTCCCTCTATCTTATCAATCTCTCTTAGAAGCTGCGCAAATGATACAGGATTGTCAAGTGTCTTTCCATAAGAATCAACATTTTGTCCAAGAAGCATAACTTCCTTGACGCCATCCTTTACAAGCCTTTCAATCTCCATAATGATATCCTTAGGCTCACGGCTTATCTCTCTTCCTCGTACATAAGGCACAATACAGTAAGTACAGAAATTATTACAGCCGTACATAATATTAACACCTGATTTGAATGGGAACTTTCTTTCTGTAGGAAGCTCCTCAACAATATCCTTTGTCTTTTCCCATATATCAATAACCTGGCTTCCTGATGTAATTCTGTTATATATAAGCTTTGCCATTGCATATATATTAAATGTACCAAAAACAATATCAACAAACTTATAAGAATCTCTTATCTTCTCGACCACATCAGGTTCCTGCATCATACAGCCACACATTGCAATAAGCATATTGGGATTCTTTCTTTTGACATTCTTAAGATGACCAAGACGTCCATAAACCTTAAGATTAGCATTCTCTCTTACAGTACATGTATTATATATAACAAAATCTGACTTATCCTCATCCTCTGTCTCAAGATATCCAATCTCTTTAAGTACCCCGAGAAGCTTCTCAGAATCTCTGGCATTCATCTGGCACCCGAAAGTATGAACACACGCATATAACGGTCTGCCTATTTCTTTTGTTTTCTTTTCTAAGAACTTCTTACATTCTCCAATATAATAAAGCTGTTCTTCAAGTGCACTGGTGTTATTAACTTCCTGCATTATCTACAATTCTCCATTCTATACTTATCCTAATACAAATCTTTTCAAGTGCTGTTCTTCAAAATCTTGTAAGCATACCGGTTTACCATAATAGTATCCCTGAATATAATCTGCACCAAGTCTCTTAACACATGAAAGTTCTTCCTTTGTTTCAACACCCTCAATACACACATGCAACCCCATCTCATGTGCCATCTTAATTATAAAACTTACCATAAGATAATTATCTTTAAGCTTATCTATATCAGTTACAAACGACCTGTCAACCTTAACTATATCAAATGTTCTGTCACGCATATATCCATAATTTGAATATCCTGTTCCAAAGTCATCAATAGCGAATCTGAAGTCATTCTTTACAAATTCTTTAAATACGTTCTGAACAGCTGGTATCTGGTCCATCTCTATAGTTTCTGTTATTTCAAATACATAATGATTATTAGCTGCACTGTATCTTTCGATATTCTCTAATACATCTTTAACTATATTACTTTTGACAATCTGTACAAAAGACAGATTAATATGCATTACAAAATCCGGAATACTGGTAATCCATCTGTTGCATGCCTTAGCCGCAGTATTAATTATCCATCTTCCAAGAGGAATAATAAGAGCACTGTCCTCTAGAAGCGGTATGAATGTGTTAGGACCTGTAAATCCGTATTTTTTGCTATTCCATCTTATAAGAGCCTCTGCTCCTGACAAACTGTCATTATCAGTATTATATATTGGCTGAAAATATAATTCAAATCCTTCAAAGCCTTCACTTATACATCTGCGTAATTCATCCTGAACACTAAGTTTTTCTATATACTCTGTATACTCAGTTTCAGCAAATATTTCACATCTGTTCTTACCATTGAGTTTTGCAGCATGGAGAGCAAATTTGGCATTTTTTAACAACTCATTAAAACTGTCTTTCTCTGTATCAAATTCAGCAACTCCTGCTGATATTGTAAAAAATATGTCATACTTTCTTTTTTCAATCGTTCTGTCAATACGATTTCTTATTCTCTTATAAAGAATCTTAGCCTGCCCTATATCATTTTCCATGGAATATGGCATAAATATGGCACATTCATCACCAGGCATTCTGAATATTCTAAGTGGTGTGTCAATATATTTCTTAATTGAATCAGTAAGAATATTCAATACTTCATCACCTGTTTTTGCACCATATTTTTCATTAATTTCTTTAAAATTATCTACACCAACAAGCATAAGAAAACCTGACGCATTTCTGGTTTTAGCATATTCATTATATACATTTTCAAGAACAATTTCCCTGTAAAGTCCTGTATTATTATCAAATCTGCTCTGTTTCCCAATCTCCGATATTCTTCCAATAAGGTAAATAGCTCCATGGCTTATTATATACTGTCCTCTACAATTTATTGCAACATATTCTCCATCCACAGTTTTCCATCTATACTCTAAATTATGACTGCTCTTTCTTCCATTCATTCCATCCTGTATATCATTCATCAGCATATCAATATCGTCCGGATGAACAACTTTAACCAATTCCTGCGTAGCATTGGAAAATTCCTCTGAATCAAGTGCAAACACATTAGTTATTGATTTTGAATAAACAGCTTTATCATTAGTTAAATCCAGTATATAAAGATAATCATCTGTACTCTGTCCGACAAGATGAAGAAAATACTTCATTTCTTCTAAATCAAAATCTCTTCTAATCATAAAAACACCCCATACTTATAAAACATCTTACTGTCTTATCTGCCCCTCTCCGTATATAACATACTTAGTAGTTGTAAGTGCTTTAAGCCCCATAGGACCTCTTGCATGAAGCTTCTGTGTGCTTATTCCAATCTCAGCACCGAATCCGAATTCAAATCCATCAGAAAATCTTGTGGAAGCATTTACATATACACATGCAGCATCTATTTCATCAAGAAATCTGTTGGCATTATTGTAATCTTTAGTAATTATTGACTCTGAATGGCCTGTGTTATATGTATTAATATGTTCTATTGCTTCGTCAACAGAGTCAACAGTCTTAACAGATATAATATAATCAAGATATTCCATTCCCCAGTCATCATCACTTGCCGGAACAATTCTTGAATCACACTGCATTGCATATTCATCACCACGCACTTCAACATTCTTTTCTTTAAGTGCATTTACAATAAGTGGAATTGCCTGCTTTGCAACAGCTTTGTGAATAACCAATGATTCACACGCATTACATACTCCAATTCTTGAAGTCTTGGCATTATATATAACTTTGACAGCCATATCAATATCAGCATATTCATCAACATATACATGACAGTTCCCTGTACCAGTTTCAATTACAGGTACTGTACTGTTATTGACAACATTCTTAATAAGCCCTGCCCCACCTCTTGGAATAATTACATCAATGTAATCATTCATCTTCATAAGCTGGTTAACAAGTGCTCTGTCTGTATCTTTTATAAGATTAATAACATCAGGATTAATTCCGTTGTCAGAAAGTGCATTTGCAATAACATCTGCAATAGCAATATTAGAATTAATAGAATCACTTCCGCCTCTTAAGATGCAGGCATTGCCAGACTTGAAAGTAAGTCCGAATGCATCAGCAGTAACATTAGGTCTTGACTCATATATAATTGCAACAACACCAAGAGGTACTCTCTTCGTTCCGATAACAAGTCCATTGGGTCTTTTTTTCATGCCTGTTACTTCGCCAACCGGATCTTCAAGACCTGTAAGAACTCTTATTCCATCTGCCATTGCATTGATTCTCTTAACATCAAGCGTAAGCCTGTCAATAAGAGCAGGCTTCATTCCGTTGGCTTTGGCATTAACAAGGTCTTTTTCATTGGCTGCAATTATACTCTCTGCATTAGCTGTAAGTGCATCAGCAACCGCTTCAAGTGCCTTATTCTTCTCATCTATTCCAAGCTTAGCAAGATATCTTGATGCCTTCTTAGCCTTAATTCCAATCTGTTCAAGTGATTCCATCAATTCTCCCTCCTTATAAACTGTGTCTGTGTAATAATGTAATCCGGTTTTAAATCATGTTCCTCATAAGGAATACTCTCTAAAAGCTGGAAATCAAAAGCAAGTGCCGCTTTTATAAATGTATTATCTTCCGATAGATATCTGTCATAAAAGCCTCCGCCATAACCTATTCTGTGAAAATCATAATCAAACGCAAGCCCCGGCATAATAAAAAGTCCATCTCTGATCTTAGCTTTATCGCAGATGTCAGACGGTTCCATAATTCCCATATAACCACTTACAAGATCATTCTCATCAGATAAGCAATAAAACTCCATCTGTGTCTTTGATAAAACTTTTGGAGCATATACTTTCTTGCCATCCATAAAGCACTGCGAAAGAAGCATATATGTATCAACTTCCCTGTTATAGCTCATATACAGAAATACATTTTCCGATGTTTTATATATGTCCGATTTTTTCAATCTGTCAATTATAAGTCCGCTCTGCATTTCAATATCTTCATCTGACAATTCATGTCTGCGGTTCATAATAAGCTGACGCACTTCATTCTTATCCATCTAGTTACCTTTCTCTGCCTGTTCCTCTGCCAATCTTTTCATCTTCTCATCATGTCTTGCCTTGACATCTATTAAAGAACCATCAGGATTCTTAATCTTAATAGATTCTAACTGTCCTCTTAAGTTTTCTCTGAAAGCTTTAACATAATCAGCTCTTAACTGCTTCTGTTCAGCAAGTTCTGCATCTGTAAGTCCCTCTGCTTTAGATTTATGATAAAGCTCGTTAATTCTTTCTAATGTTTTCTCTGTAACCATACAAACCTCTGTCACTAATTAGTAAATATAATCAAATCATCTCCGCTTTCTGCACAACTGTTATACACAGCCTTTGTAGAAAGCACAGGATGATGAAGATCCAAAATTCTATATGCTTCAATATATTCAGAAGCTTTCTTAATAAAGAAAAATCGGTGTCTCATACGGGTTATAACAACAATATCATTTTTCATATATCTGAATTTCATATCAGAATGAAGCCTGTATTCTGGCTTCTGTGTATTAAGATTAACAAAGCATGTACTTTTATCCACTTTTTTAAGTAAATATGGGATATCATTGATAATATAAGTAAAACTTAAATCCATTGCATGTTCAACAT
>ENA-OXIT01000268-OXIT01000268.1-human-gut-metagenome-genome-assembly--contig:-NODE-268-length-15434-cov-8.49321_pt1 | contig 15434 bp, 10 predicted proteins | sample MGYA00249817_ERZ652362 | MGnify/ENA primary metagenome ERZ652362 (study PRJEB26925, sample SAMN05826634) | human gut metagenome | biome: ENVO:2100002; feature: ENVO:00000062; material: ENVO:00002003... | reverse complement strand
CTGATCGGTCTCGTGGGCTCGGAGTGTGTATAAGAGACAGGTGCCCAGATCACCACGATCAGTGCCTCAATGTAACGGGCAATAACGGTAGCCAGCGCCGCCCCCTGCACTCCCAGCTCCGGGAAAGGACCGATGCCGAAGATCATCAGATAGTCCAGAATCGCATTAGTACCCACCGCCACAAAGCTGGCCAGCATCGGGATAAAGGTCTGCCCGGTCTCTTTTATATTTGTCGCGTAGGACTGGTTCACCGCAAAAGGGATCAGTCCCACCATCATGATGGCCAGATATTCCAGTCCGTACTGCAGTGCCAAGTCCGTGGCCCCGTTCCCCACCGTATCCGTCAGATACAGGGAGATCAGTGCGGAACCTTTCGTCAGGAACAGAAGGATCGCTCCGCCTGTCACCAACAGCGTGGCATACAGCTTAAACCGAAAGGAATACATATGTCCCTTATGATTGCCCTTTCCGAAATACTGGGCACCGAAGATGCTGGCAGCTGACACAGCTCCAAAGATTGCCAGATTGTATACAAAGATCAGCTGATTCACAATGGCAACGCCGGACATCTGTTCTGTTCCCAACTGTCCCACCATGATGTTATCCAGAAAGCTTACCAGATTGGTAATGGCATTCTGCAGGATCATGGGAATAGCCAGTAAAAGATACTTCTTGTAAAAATCCCAGTCTCCAATATATTTTTTCTTTAATTTTGCTAACATAATTTCCCTCAATTTTCTAAATAATCCCTACATACGCTCGATCATCCCGGGACTTTCACTCCCGAAAACCGACCGCTTATAACGGTTCTTCCTGCGGCATGGTGCTGTGTACTTTCTTTCTGACAAAATAGAAACATACCGCCTGCAGCAGGATCGTTGCCAGCCAGGAGGCCGGATAAGATAAAAACAGTACCATCAACGACCGGTGCGTTGGGAATACTCCGTAGATCCAGAAGATTCTCGTTCCCACCGTACCGATAATGGACAATATCATAGGTACCGCCGAATGTCCCATGCCCCGCAAGGCTCCCGGAATCAGATCCATGATGCCGCATAAAAAGTAAGTCAACGTCGTATACAGCAGAATTTCCGTTCCACAGGCAATAACGTCCGCATCCGTTGTGTAAATGTGAAGCAGCTGCGGACCGAAGAGATTGGCGCTTCCACCCAGCGTTACCGCTACGATCACCGACAGGATCATACAATCGATCAGTACCCTGTCCATACGTTTTTTCTTCCCGGCACCGTAGTTCTGACTGGTGAAGCTCATACACGCCTGGGTAATGGAATTCACCGACACGAACAGGAATCCAAAGATATTATTGGCCGCCGTATAGCCTGCCATGGCGATGGAGCCGAAGGAATTCACCGAGGACTGCAGCAGAACATTGGAGAAATTGATGACAACGCTCTGGATCCCCGCCGGAACCCCCACCTGAAAGATCTGCAGCAGATACTCCCCTTTTATTCCCAGCTTTGAAATCTGCAGCCGGTAACAGCTGTCCGTAGTAAACAGGCACCATAATACCAGCACACCGGAGATCACCTGAGAGATCACTGTAGCAATGGCTACCCCCGCCACACCCATGGAAAAAGCAATGACCAGAAACAGGTTCAATACCGCATTGATGGCTCCGGATATGATCAGGAACAACAGCGGACGCTTCGTGTCTCCCACTGCCCGCAGAACTGCAGCTCCGTAATTGTACAGCATGAAAAAGGGCATGCTGCAGAAATAAATTTTCATATATAATGCCGCCTGATCAATAACATCCGCCGGGGTATCCATCAGTTCCAACGCTCCCCGGGTGCAGAACAGCCCTACGAATACCATGACAATACCGCTGATCAATGCAAAGGTCATAGCTGTATGTACTGTCTCGCTCATCTCCCGCTCTTTCCCGGCAGCATAGAATCTGGCGGACAATACATTGGCTCCCAGAGAAACGCCGATAAACAGATTGACGAACATATTGATCAATGCTGTGGTGGAACCTACAGCCGCCAGCGCCTGACTTCCGGTGAACCGTCCCACCACAATGATATCCACTGCATTGAACAGCAGCTGCAAAATGCTGGACACCATCAGGGGCAGTGCAAAGGAGATCAGCTTGTCCATAATCGTGCCATTGCACATATCTATTTCATATTTGTTTTTCTTCTGTGTTGCTTCCATAATTTCATTTCCTGTAATTCTCTTCCTAATCCCGTTATCTTCCCGCACCGTTCATCCGCATCTGCAGAAGAACCGCTATAACTTATGATTTTATCACATATTTTGCTATATTTCTATTCCCCTTTTTATCTAAAAATATGGTATACTATATTTTGAATGTTTTTGGGGGTTCAAAATGAGTATACATCCCGCAAATCCTTACAAGAGAGCAAAGAGAAAGGAAACTTATCCCTATGAAATATGACGTAATCATTATCGGTGCCGGCCCCGGCGGTATCTTCTCCGCTTATGAACTGGTGCAACAGAATCCCGACCTGAAAATTGCCGTTTTCGAATCCGGTCACCCTCTGGAGAAGCGCCACTGTCCTATCGACGGTGACAAGATCAAGAGTTGCATCAACTGTAAGAGCTGTTCCATCATGAGCGGTTTCGGTGGTGCTGGTGCTTTTTCCGATGGAAAATACAATATCACCAACGCTTTCGGTGGCACTCTCTACGAGTATATCGGCAAGAGTCAGGCCATCGACCTGATGAAATATGTGGATGACATCAACATGAAGTTCGGCGGTGAAGGCACGAAGCTGTATTCCACTGCTGGCACCTCTTTCAAAAAGATCTGCATGCAGAACAAGCTGAACCTGTTAGACGCTTCCGTACGTCACCTGGGTACAGATATCAACTTCATCGTGCTGGAAAATCTGTACGCAGAACTGAAGGATAAAGTGACTTTCTATTTCGATACCCCGGTGAAAACGGTGGAGACCGTTGGTGACGGTTACCGTATCTGCTGCGAAAACGCTTCTTACGACTGCGACAAGTGCATTATTTCCGTAGGCCGCAGCGGCAGCAAATGGATGGAGCAGATCTGTAAAGATCTGGACATCAACACCAAGTCCAACCGCGTGGATATCGGCGTCCGGGTGGAACTGCCCGCAGTCATCTTCTCTCATCTGACCGATGAACTCTATGAGAGCAAGATCGTATACCGCACTGAAAAATTCGAGGATTCCGTGCGTACCTTCTGTATGAATCCCCACGGTATCGTCGTAAATGAGAACACCAACGGCATCGTCACCGTAAACGGCCACAGCTACGAAGGAGCCGACAAGCAGACAGAGAACACCAACTTTGCCCTGCTGGTAGCGAAGCATTTCTCCGAGCCCTTCAAGGACAGCAACGGCTACGGTGAAAGTATCGCCCGTCTCTCCAACATGCTGGGCGGCGGTGTTATCGTACAGCGTTTCGGCGATCTGGTGAGAGGACGCCGCAGTAATGCGAAGCGTATTGCCGAGGGCATGGTAGAGCCTACCCTGTCCGCAACTCCCGGTGATTTAAGCCTGGTACTGCCCAAGCGTATCTTAGACGGTATCATCGAAATGATCTACGCACTGGACAAGATCGCACCCGGTACCGCCAATGACGATACCCTGCTCTACGGTGTGGAAGTCAAATTCTATAATATGGAAGTGGAACTGGACGAACATCTGGAAAGCTGTCACAAGGGCCTGTACATCATCGGTGACGGCAGCGGTGTGACTCATTCCCTGTCCCATGCATCCGCCAGCGGTGTCTATGTCGCAAGGCAGATCGCCAAAGGGGAATAATTACTAATAAAAAGGAAGGTAGATTCTATGGCACAGACAGTTAAGATCATCTCTGACAGTACCTGTGATCTGTCAAAAGAATTAGTGGAAAAGTATGACATTACCATCCTGCCTCTGCACATTCTGCTGGGCGAGGATGAATACCGCGATGGCGTGGATATTACGCCGGAAGAAATTTTCCGGTGGTCCGATGAAAACAAGACCACGCCCAAGACCTCTGCTCCTTCTCTGACCGAGGCCATGGAAGTCATGCAGCCTTTTGTGGAAGAAGGCCGGGAGATCATCTGTTTCTCCATCTCCGACAGCATGTCCACCTCCGGCAACGTTATGCGGCTTGCTGCAGAAGAACTGGAAGCTTCCGACAAAGTCACCATCATCAACTCCGCAAACCTGTCCACCGGCATCGGTCTGCAGGTAATACAGGCTGCCATTCTGGCTTCTGAAGGGAAAACAGCCGCAGAGATCACTACTGCCATCGAAGCCATCCGTCCCAAAGTCCGGGCCAGCTTCGTCGTAGATACCCTGACCTACCTTCACCGCGGTGGCAGATGCAGCGCGGTAGCGGCTCTGGCCGGTGGTATGTTAAAGCTTCATCCTCGGATCGTCGTGGTGGATGGTGCCATGGATGCCTCCAAAAAATACCGTGGAAAATTAAGTTCTGTCATCCTCTCCTACACCAGAGACATGGAAGAGGATCTGAAGAATGCCGTTCCCGACAGAGTCTTCATCACCCACTCCGGCTGCGACCGGGAGATTGTGGAAGCGGTTCATTCCTATCTGGAAAGTCTGGGAATCTTTGACGAGATTCTGGAAACCAGAGCAGGTGGTGTAGTCTCCAGCCATTGTGGTCCCGGCACGTTAGGCGTACTTTTCATTGCTAAATAAAAAATCCGAAGGAGTTTCGTGTGAAAAATTAATTTTTCACACGCAAATTTGTGCCTGCACAAGGTGCCAAGGCACCTGAAAGTTTGCAGGTTACTGAAAGGCATTGGTATTATTATGATCCGTTTTATATTCGTCGTATTATTTGTAGTATTATTCCTGATCCTGTCCACGCCGTTAATGCTGGTGGAATGGATCATCGGTAAATTTAACCCCTGTCTTAAGGACCGCAGTTCCCTGGCCATTGTAAACTGGGCCTTCCGCTGGGTCATCCGTCTTTCCGGCACGAAAGTCATTGCCATCGGGGAAGAGAACATTCCCACCGACACTGCTGTGCTGTACGTCGGCAATCATCGCAGCTTTTTCGATGTGGTGCTGACCTACGTCCGTGTTCCCAGACCTACCGGTTATATTGCGAAAAAAGAAATGTTAAAATGGCCCCTGCTTAACATCTGGATGAAAGATCTTCACTGTCTCTTTCTGGATCGCCAGGACATCAAGGCAGGACTGAAAACCATTCTGCAGGCCATTGAGAAAGCCAAAAACGGGATTTCCATCTGCATCTTCCCGGAGGGCACCCGCAACAAGACCCAGGATACTTTTCTTCCCTTCCACGAGGGCAGTTTCAAGATCGCAGAGAAAGCAAATGTTCCCATTATCCCCATGACTATTGTGAATTCCGCTGCGGTATTTGAAGATCATTTTCCGAAAATAAAAAAGGCCACCGTAGTCATTGAATACGGTAAGCCTATTTATCCGAAGGAACTGGACAAGGAGACTCGCAAGAGCATGGGCACCTATGTACAGAATATTATCTCCGAAACTTATTTCAAAAACAAAGAACTGATCTGATCTTTCTAATGTCTATCCGCGAGGGAGACCTGCTGGGCTATCAGTAACAGATAATCCGCAGCGTCTCCCTCTTCGGGATAATAACTCACCGAATCCCGGTTCCGTCCCATCAGGTAATGCAGAAAATCCTCTAAAATCTCCGTGTACTGATAACTGTATAACACATAATTAGCACAGGACAATTCTTCTGCCCGCTTCAGAAGATCCTCGGTTCCATTGTTGACATTCATTACGGCATCGATCATGTTATGGGAACGTTTGGCCAGCTCCTCGCCCCGATTCCGGATGCTTTCCATGAATACAGTGCACAGGTCCACATCCACCGGCTGTCTGGTGGCCAGATACGTCATGGAGCCATACAGATAGGCCGTTTCTTCCAGATAACTGGTATTGTCCTCGAAAAAGTCCTTATACTCCAGGATCTGATTGCGGTAAGTGTAGAGTCCCGCCGCCCGGTAAAGCTCCGTCAGCGCCATGAATTTCTCCGCATCTCTGCCGGATGTCGACATCAGCTTGGTGTACACCGACGACGCATGCTGCAGACATTGTGTGGCATATTGCACATCATATTTCTGGTACAGATAACTGAATTTTGCCATCACCGCCACGTAACACATGTTCTCCGGTTCCGGCTTTTCTGTGTCGTTGGCCGTTTTTTCCAGCCAGTCGGCAATAGATTCCAGCAGATCCGGGATATCATTGCCATTATCATCCGCAAGCACCTGCGGATACCACTCACAGGCCTCCAACAAAGTGATGATCTCATCCTCGGTAATACTGCGATCCTGACATCTGTCATGAACATCCGTGCACAACGCTTCCAACAGTTCCTGATAGTGGTCTTCTTTCAGAGAAAATGTCAGGGATCTTCCCACATTGTCACACTCCAGATAGAACTCACCTTCCCCGGTATAGTCCGTGAAATCCGCTGTTCCGATGTACAGAGACAGCTCCCCGTTGTAATCTGTCTGCTTTACCGTGCCTTCATAGACCGTCTCTCCGGTCTCCCGGTCCACCAGCCGGAAAGTCTCTACCGGCTGTCTGCCCTTCACCACTGCCTGTTTTTCACCGACCGCGGCATACCCCTGCTGATCCACCAGCACATTGGGTGTCAGCGTAGGCACTGTATAGTTGATGACCGGTGTGTTTTCCATGCCGGTCATACTTATGCTTACATGCCCTGTCTCTGCCGTTGCCTGCCCGCAGGCGTTCATACCTATACTGTTAAATAGTAATAGCAGGGACAGGATCCCTGCACTTTTCCTGCTGTATCTCAAAATATTCCTCCGGTCATTCCCTGGGGACATTACAGTACACGATCTCCCCGTTGATAATAGTATAAAGGGTTCGTGTGAAAATTTCCATAGGATTTCCGTCGAAAATGGCAATGTCTGCATCTTTCCCCACTTCCAGGCTGCCAATGCGGTCTGCCACGCCACAGATTTTCGCAGGATAAATGGTGATGGCCCGGAAACCTTCCTCCATTGGAAGTCCCGCTTTTACCGCAAGTCCGGCACACAACGGCAGTGTCTGGATCTGTGACACCGGATGATCCGTGGTGATGGCGACCATCACACCGGCCCGGTTCAGCACTCCGGCGGTCTTAAAAGACATGTTCTGCACCTCGATCTTGTTCCGGCTGGTAAGATCCGGTCCCACAATGGCCGGAAATCCTTCCTTCGCCAGTTCTTCCGCCACCAGATGACCTTCCGAGCAATGATCCATCGTCATTTTTATACCGAATTCTTTTGCAATGCGGATTGCTGTGAAAATATCGTCCACCCGGTGGACATGGGCTTTTAACGGGATGTCTCCCCGCAGTACCGGAAGATAGCACTCTTTTTCAAAATCCGGTGCAAAATACTCTCCCTTCTCCGCCGCTTCCTGCTTTTGCCGCAGATATTCTCTGCTCTCCCAGAGTTCCCTGCGCAGCATGGCGGCGATGGCCATACGAGTGACAGGACTTTTGTTCTGCCCGGAATAATTGACCTTGGGGTTCTCTCCAAAGGCCACCTTCATGGCCGCCGGTGATTTCAGGATCAGGTCGTCGATCCGGCGCCCCTTAGTCTTTACCATGGCAAACTGGCCGCCCACCACATTAGAGCTTCCGGGTCCGATCATGGCTGCAGTAATTCCGGCCCGCACCGCATCATCAAAGGCTGCATCCATGGGATTAATACCATCGATAGCCCGCAGAGTCGGTGTCAGGGGATCCACTGTCTCATTACAGTCATCCCCTTCCGTGCTCTTTTTTTCTTCCATGATACCCATATGGCAGTGTGCCTCAATGATGCCCGGCATGATCAGCGCATTTTTCGCGATCACTACCTGCTCTCCTTCTTCCGGCTGTAACTTCACCTCACCTCTGGCACCTACCTGTGCAATTTTCCCGTTTCTTATCTGCAGGATCCCTTCGGGGATCTCTCTGCCCGCCATGGTCAGGATCCTGCCTCCTACAATATACATCAGCGGAACAATGCCTCCCCGTTCACCGGTTCCCCGTTGTGGGTCAGAGCAAAGTATACGTTGCTTCCTTCGGCGCTGTAGTATTTCGTGGGCGCTGCCACACTGCCGATGGTGTCGCCGGGATTCACATAGGAGTTCTCTTTCACTGTGATCTCCGTCAGCTGTCCATAAGTGGCCTCATAGCCGTCACCCAGATCCAGGGTCACCGCCTTGCCGATCTCCTCATTTTCGAAGATCGAAGTCACTTTTCCCTGCGCACAGGCGGTCACTGCCGTACCTTCTTCCGCGGAAAAAATGGTGGCGGGATTGTATTTATACTGATCCAGTGTAGCAAAATAAGTGCTCTTGTCCATAGAGTAATGCATCAGAATATCACTCTGCACCGGTTGCTGTAATCCGTCGCTTTCTGCAAAGTGCAGTGTCTTCTCAACGACCACATCCCCGCCTGCTGTCTGCTTTCCCCCGGTCTCTTCCTTTTGTCGGTCGGCATCGGAATTCTGCTGCTCTTTCTGTGCGGCCTCCAGCAGGGTCTCCTGATCCGTCAGCCCCGGAATCTCTACGTTGCCGGAGCCTACCTCCTGGGGCATATAGTCCAGATCATCCTCGGTGACAGGAGCTCCCGCGATCTCATTTCCCGCTGTATTATTTGCCGTCAGTCCGGGGATGTTCTCGTCCTCCTTCAGAAGATGTTCGTCGTTATTCTCCGTGATCTCCTGTAATTTGTCATCCGCATTGTTGGGAAGCGCAGTGAAGTCCAAGGTATAACCATCATCCCTGGACTCCACATTCTGCCCCTTCATATAGACCCCTGTCATGGTCAATGCTGCCAGTACAAAGGCTGAAGAGGCTAACATTATAATACGTTCTTTGTTAATACCGCTCTTTTTATTTCTTCTCATATCCTATCCGCATCCTTCCTGTTCCCTGAGTCAACTGCCTGCTATACAATCGTTTCAACCACTTTCCCTGGTTTATCCTATAGTCTTGCCCGATTCATGGGTTTTATTCAGAATGTCTTCGATATGAAATTTGCATTTATTTGGAACTATTCAGAGCCATGTAAATAGCGTCGAATGTTTGCATTCGTAAGAACATTTGATGCTATTTATAGGGCGAAGTAACTGAATAGTTATATTTATTCTATGCCTGTGCGGCATAGGCAGCCATATCCACGTGCTGTACCGTACCCACATTTCCGTTTTCGTATAAGAAAATACCGGTCTTGCGGACCACAGCATTGGTCGCATTGGCATTGGTAGTGCCGTCCTGAGCCTTACGGTCTCCCTGCAGGGTAAAATCCGTAGAAACGTTTTGCAGACAGATAGCACCGACACCCTTGTCAGAAAGTTTGTACAGTACGTCGTTGCCGTTTTCATCCTTGCACCAGATTTTTAATTTTGACCAGATGGAATCGTTCTCATCGATCCAGCCGTTGCCATCCTCATCATACTGCGCCAGATCTGCAAAGCCATCCCCATTCCGGGTACCGAACAGCTCACTGCCGTCGTTGATAGTGCCGTCACCGTTCTTGTCCAGTGCCAGATAGCCGCTGCCATTCAGCACGGAGATCTCTTCTTCCTTGCCATCGGCATCCAGATCAAAATAAAAGGTCTGATCCGACACTTCTGCCACATCAGTATCCAGGTTGATCACCAGCGGATCATGGAGCGTGAATTCTGCTACATTGAGTTGCTCTTTGTAGTATTCCTCGCATCTGCGGCTCATATTTACATTTACATTAAAATTGATCTCTCTGCCATCCTTGGTCCGTACGCTTCCCACGGTGGAAAAACTGGTATCCTCCTGTTCTATGTTCCAGGTCTCGCTCACATAGTTCAATATTTTCACACGGGACGTGACCAGATTGAACACGTCTGACGCAGGTGTTGCGGTTCCCTGTGTGCTGCCGGAATTCGTCTGGGTATTATTTACGCTATTCCCTGTATTCCAGCTGTTTCCGGTCTGATTACCGCTGCTCCATCCGTTTTCCTGCATCCAGTCCCGCAAAGTGCTGTTCCTGGACGGGAATAATAAATCAAAAATATAACGCACCGTATATTCCCGGATGGTAGACAATGTCTGTTCACTGGCACTGCTTCGCATATCCCATCTGGCAGAAGATACCAGAAAACGACTCTGCCAGTCTTTGGCTGTCATCGTGGTGTTCTCTGCAGTGTTCTCCTGTTCCTCCGTGTTCTGTGTGGTATCCTCCCCATTCGGTGTCTTCTGTCCCTTGGTGGATACATCTGTCAGACTTGCCTGATAATCCGTTATCTCAAATCGTCTGACGCTTGTCTTAGAAGCGTGATAGCTTCTGGCGGAATCCATTCCTATGCTTGCGGAATCAATTCTCAAATCTGTAATTTTCTCCTTTCCCCGACCTCACCACGAACCAACAGGGCGCGCTTCCTGTAACGTTTAACAGTTCACCGCCGCATGTATTCATAAAAGCGCCTGCTCCGCAGTCGACGCCGCTAAGCGGCTCATCTTTTATTTCATACATGCGGCGCTCCGCTCATGCAATATCATATGTTCTGCTTTGTGTGCCAGCACCCACGCAGAACATATGATATTGCATGGCTGAACTGTTAAACTAAAAAAAGATGGTAAAGAAACAGAATACATATAATATGCCTCTGTCTGGTTACCATCCGTGGTGTCATTATCAAACTGTAAAAAATAAGTAGCAGGAAGTGACTGGCCTTGTCACCTCTCTACTACTTATATCGTCCGCTATGGACATTTTATTTAGTGTTAATTTACTGCTGTTTGGGCTGAGTGGGAGCGCCAGGGGTTCCGGGTGCAGGAGGCACCGGTCTGCCGGCTGCTTTCAGCTTTGCTGCGATCATGCTGGCTACCATTTCTCTGGTCACCACGATGTTGCCACCGAAGGGATTGATCACGAATCCCAGCGCCGGGCTGATATTGCCCTGTGCATCTTTGCGCAGCAGCATTCCCGCATAATCGTCAAAGTTCATGGCGAAAGTCTGCTGATTCTCCTCATCTCTCCACCTTTTTAGCTCTATCCAGTCAGTGAACGCCATGAAGAACTTCCGACCGTCCTCGGTGGACAGCATCGGGAACTGTACTTTGGCATCTCTTGCGATGGTCACCCGGCCGTTTTCATCGGGCACAGGCACCGGATCGATCACGACCGGAGACAGGAACTTTGCTTTCTGCAGTTCATCCAGGAACATCTGTCTGTGTTCCGGGGTGTCCTCTGCTTTTAATAATTCAATGGATCCCACCATCATGGGGTTGGATACCGGTTTGTTAAATTCCATATTTTTTCTCCTTACTTCTCATTGTAACTATTCAGCCTCTCTTCGCGAAACGCATCTGCGATGGTTAGTCACATGTCTCTGAATAGTTACACTCGGTTATAGTTGATCAGGCATCCCTTCAGGATGATCTGACGTTCTTCGTCGGTCAGCTCTCCCAGCTTCAGGGTGAATTCCTTCATGCCTTCTCCGGTTGTTACCACATATGCCTTAATTTCCTCGGCCTTGTCTTCCACGGCTTTCTTAATACCAGGAATGAACAGGTAATCCAGATTCTTGAAAGGCAGGTCTCCGGGCTGGATCAGGAAAGGAAGCATGCCCCAGTTGATCAGGTTGGAACGATAACGCTTGGTGGCATACTCGTTGGCAATATTTGCCCAGCCGCCTAATACCTTCTGGCAGGAAGCAGCCTGCTCACGGGCAGAACCGTCTCCGGGCTTCACTGCGAAAATAGTGGAACCGAATCCGGTGTTCTCACGACTTGCATCGGGATACTGTTTCTTTACTTCACCCATAACATCCTTCAGTACCGGAACTGCCTGACAGGGATGTCCGCCGTTCATACGCTCTTTCTCTGCCTTCTGGATCTCCTTGGCACGTCCTACATACTGCGGATCCTTACGGCTTAAAGTGAACTCTGCCAGTCCCAGAGGATTGGAGCGGTAGGAAGAGGTCTCACCGGATGGAATCAGCTCATCGGTAGTAGTTACGGGATCGTGGATCTCGGATACTACCTGCAGTACCAGATTCTCAGGCAGGGCACCCATAGCGGGCCAGTCCTTGATATTGGGGCCGAACTGGATCTCTACGCTCTCGTCCGCCACACCGTGGGAATCGAAGACACGGTTCTTGTAAATATTGCTATCGAAATGATATTTGTATTTTCCGAAATCTCCATCGAAGTCCGTTGCGGAAGTCAGCACACCCTTGTTGGCTGCGGTGGCTGCGATGGAACGGGCATCCATCAGAGCTACGGAAGCGATCTGGCCGTTCTGCAGCTTGGAGCCTTCACGGTTCGGGAAATTTCTGGTAGAGTGACGGATACTGAATGCGTTATTGGCAGGCGTATCACCGGCACCGAAGCAGGGACCACAGAACGCAGTCTTCATGACTGCACCGGTCTCTAAGATGGTAGCCGCACAGCCGTTGCGGATCAGCTCCATGTATACGGGCATGGATGCGGGATATACGCTTAAAGTAAACTCATCCGCACCGATGTATCTGCCCTTCAGGATGTCGGCAGCCGCACAGATATTCTCGAATCCGCCGCCGGCACAGCCTGCGATGATACCCTGATCTACAATAAACTTGCCGTTCTTTACTTTATTCTTCAAAGTAAAGTCTACGGCACCGTCCAGACTTACTTTCGCACGCTTCTCCGTCTCATCCAGAATATCCATCAGGTTCGCATTCAGCTCTTCGATGGTGTAAGTATTGCTGGGATGGAACGGCATGGCGATCATAGGACGGATCTTGTCCAGATCCACCTCGATCAGTCCATCGTAGTATGCTACCTGGCCGGGATTCAGTTCCTTATAGTCTTCGGTACGTCCGTGGATCTCATAGAACTCACGGATCTGGTCATCGGTCTTCCAGATGGAGGACAGACAGGTGGTCTCTGTGGTCATTACATCAATGCCGATACGGAAATCAGCACTCAGGGAAGCCACACCGGGGCCTACGAACTCCATTACTTTATTTTTTACATAGCCGTTCTTGAATACTGTGCCAATGATAGCCAGTGCCACGTCCTGAGGACCTACACCCTTCACGGGAGCACCCTTTAAGTATACGGCTACCACGCCGGGCATGTTGATATCATAGGTCTGGTTCAGCAGCTGTTTTACCAGCTCGGGACCACCCTCGCCCATAGCCATGGTACCCAGTGCACCGTAACGGGTATGGGAATCGGAACCCAGGATCATCTTGCCACCGCCGGCTAACATCTCTCTGGCAAACTGATGGATAACTGCCTGATGAGGGGGTACATAGACTCCGCCGTATTTTTTCGCACAGGTCAGACCAAACATGTGGTCATCCTCGTTGATGGTGCCGCCTACGGCACACAGGGAGTTATGACAGTTGGTCAGTACATAGGGCATGGGGAACTTCTGCAGTCCGGATGCTCTCGCGGTCTGGATAATACCTACAAAGGTAATATCATGGCTGGTAAGCTTGTCGAAACGGATCTTCAGCTTGTCCATATTGCCGGAGGTATTATGCTCCTGCAGAATACCATATGCCATGGTGTTTTTCGCTGCTTCTTCTTTGGAGATCGTAATGCCGGTCTTCGCCTGTATCTGACTGGCTGCTTCCGGGGTATCCGCTACGATGTCCGTACCGTTTACCAGGTAAGCGCCGCCCTGTGTTAACTGAATCATGCTCGTCCTCCTGTTATTCCACTTCTTATGCGTAATGTGCATCTAAATGTGCACTCCTTTCATTATACTGGATTGTTTTCTCAGATGCAATGATCTTATAGGATGTTTTTGCCACTGTACCACGCTAAATTTTATTTTTCTCCGGGAACCATTCCTCTTTTGTTCCGGTGTTGCTATAATATCCTCAGAAATTATGCCATTTTCCGAAAATCTATACGAAAACGACAGTTGTCGGCCGAATTCCGGCGGCAGCGGAAAGGAACCTTATGAATGTAGTAATAGCTATCGATTCCTTCAAGGGAAGTATGACCTCCATGCAGGCAGGTTTGAGCGCCGCCACGGGGATCAAACGTGTTTATAAAGATGCACATATTACCGTCCGTCCTCTGGCGGACGGCGGGGAGGGCACCGTCGATGCTCTGGTAAACGGCTGTGACGGCCGTATGACACAGGTGCAGGTCACAGGTCCTTCCGGTCACCCCGTTGTCTGTCCTTACGGCATCGTCGACGAGACCCATACCGCAATCATTGAAATGTCCGGTGCCGCCGGGATTACCCAGGTCAGCGGAGAGGAAAAGAATCCTCTGAACACCACCACTTACGGTGTAGGCGAAGTCATCAAAGATGCAATCCAGAACGGCTGCCGGCATTTTATTGTCGGTATCGGTGGCAGTGCCACCAATGACGGCGGTGTCGGAATGCTGCAGGCACTTGGCTTTGGCTTTCTGGATAAAAACAGAAATCAGATCCGCTTCGGAGCCAAAGGACTGGAGGATCTGGAATCCATCGCTACGGATCATGTGCTTCCCGAACTCAAGGAATGTACTTTCCGCATAGCCTGCGATGTCTCCAACCCGCTCTGCGGAAAGCAGGGATGTTCCGCCATCTACGGACCGCAAAAGGGCGCTACTTCCACTATGATCCTGCAGATGGACAAATGGCTGGCTTATTATGCCGCTCTGGCCAGAGAACAGTTTCCTCATGCCGATGCCAAATATCCCGGTGCCGGTGCTGCCGGCGGTATGGGATTTGCTTTTCTTACCTTCTGCAATGCCACACTGGAATCCGGTATTAAGATCATTCTGGAAGAAACCCATCTGGAAAAATATATCCGGGATGCAGATGTCGTGATCACCGGGGAAGGCCGCCTTGACGGTCAGACGGTTATGGGAAAAGCTCCCATCGGTGTTGCCAAGATTGCCAAAAAATATGAAAAACCGGTACTTGCTTTTTCCGGCTGCGTGGCCAAAGAGGCCGTTGCCTGCAACGCAGAGGGCATTGATGCCTTTTTCCCGATTCTGCGGAACGTGGTATCCCTGGATGAGGCTATGCATACCGACAATGCCATGACCAATATGGCAGATACCGCAGAGCAGGTATTCCGGACCATACAGACATTTTCCTCCGTCTGCAAATAATGCACTTTACAGTTTTTCTCTTAATGATAAGCTTATCAACGTAAAAAGTTTCTAAATGTAAAGCGAAGATTTTTCACACTCAAATTTGCTCCTGCACTGTATACTCAAGCATCCCATACCACAGCTTAAAATCTCCGGATGACATCGTGTCCGCATTGCCCCTGCCTTCTAACACTTTTTAAGAAAATGTCAACAACCAGCTGTAGTATGGGCTGCCACCACTCCGGAAGTTCTGTTTGTATTGAAAATGCCATTTTGGGCTAAAAAAATACAAAAGCAGGAGATTTTGGCCTTTTATAAGAGCTTATTTTCGCTAAAATGGTAAAAATAATAAAATCAGTACAAAAAATGTTTGATTTAGAAGTTTTTTGG
>ENA-OXIT01000210-OXIT01000210.1-human-gut-metagenome-genome-assembly--contig:-NODE-210-length-18863-cov-9.91089_pt1 | contig 18863 bp, 10 predicted proteins | sample MGYA00249817_ERZ652362 | MGnify/ENA primary metagenome ERZ652362 (study PRJEB26925, sample SAMN05826634) | human gut metagenome | biome: ENVO:2100002; feature: ENVO:00000062; material: ENVO:00002003... | reverse complement strand
TCATAATCTCGGCTTTGGGCCACGACAGCTTGGGCACGACGTTTGGCATTGGTCAGTCGGCCAAAGATATCTATCTCCCAACTGGCACTGACGGGCAGTGAATAGGTCTGAGTAGCTTTTCCGCCATCGAAGCTGCTTGCCGTACCTTGCGGAGAAAGTGAAAAAGCCGGCAGATAGGAGAGGCGTGCGGAAAGCAAGGTAGCTTCAGCCTCTTTCACCCGTAAGTGGGCAGTGCGCAGATCGGTGTTGCGCACGAGGGCAGAGTCGATCAGTACGCGCAGATATGGGTCGGTGAAAACCTCCCGCCAGCTGAGGTTGCCGAAGTTGGCGGCAGTATCACTTCGTTGGATTTCCGGATCGGCGGAAGTCAACCCGGGGGTGTCTGTTCCTCCGTGTCCGTAAAGTCCGTCGGGAATCTCCGTGACGGGTTTGTATTTGGAGTAGATGCCGCAACTGCTTAGGGCGAGGATAGCGGCAAGGGATATGATTAACTTTTTCATGCTTGTTTATTTATTTTAGAGGGCGATTCTTAGCTTCTTCTTTTTCGTGTTCACTCACTTCCTGCTCTGTCTGAATCTGCCAGTCATGACTTGGTTCTATCTGTACGGGACGTATCCGTTCCTGTAGCCATTGGAAGGCAATGAACAGCGACGGTACGATGAACAGCAGTGCCAGTGTACCGATGACCATGCCACCTACAGCACCTGTTCCCAGCGAGCGGTTACCGTTTGCACCTACGCCGCTGGCTACCATCAGCGGGAGCAGACCAAAGATCATGGTCAATGCCGTCATTAATATCGGGCGCAGGCGGGCTTTGGCGGCACTCAATGCGGAAGCAATCAGTCCCATGCCTGCCTTACGGCGTTCGGCGGCATATTCCGTCAGTAAGATGGCGGTTTTGGCAAGCAATCCAATGAGCATGATCAGTCCGGTTTGCAGGTAGATGTTATTCTCCAGCCCGAACATGCGTGCGAAGAGGAATGAACCCATCAGGCCGCAGGGTACGCTCAGGAGGACGGCGAACGGGATCAGGAAGCTTTCGTAGAGTGCACTCAGGATCAGGTAGATCATCAGAAAACAGATGCCGAAGATGATGGCCGTCGTACCGCTTTGCTGATTCTCTTCGCGGGTGATGCCTCCGTAATCGTATCCATAACCTTTGGGCAGGGAAGTGGAAGCTGTCTCCTGAACGGCACGGATGGCGTCACCCGTACTGTAACCATCGGCCGGCATGGCATTTACGGCAATAGAGTTGTACATATTGAAACGGCTCAGTGATTCGGCGCCATACGTACGGGTCAGTGTGAGGAATTGGCTGAGGGGAGCCATCTCTCCGTTAGACATGCGTACGAATGTATTGTTCAGTGACGCTTCGTCAAGCCGATACTGCGGGTCGGACTGGATCATCACCTTGTACACCTTTGAGAATCGGTTGAAGTTGGACACATACTGTCCGCCATAGTATCCGGAAAGAGTACTCAATACCTGGTCCGGTGTGATACCGGCACGCTTGCATTTCGACGGATCGACTTCGACCAGCCACTGCGGATAGCGCACGTCGAATGTAGAGTAGGCCATGGCGATTTCCGGACGTTGGTTGAGGGCTCCCAGATACTGCTGTGTGGTCTGGAAGAATTCATTGACGTCTCCTCCGGTCTTATCCTGCATGTGAAGTTCAAGTGCGTTACCCATTCCGTAGCCCGGAATCATACCCGGTGAGATGGCGAATACACTGGCATCCTTGATGTCTGCCGTCCGTCCGTACACTTGTCCGATCACTGCCTGCACATCATCTTCTTTTCCGGGGCGTTCGTCCCATGGTTTCAGTTTCAAGATCAGCATACCGAAGGAGCTTCCTTGTCCGGCCAGCAATCCGTATCCTGCCACCTTTTGCACATGCTTCACTTGTGGAATCTGTTCCATGCGTTCCTCGATACGTTTCATTACATCGTCTGTCGTCCGTAGCGAACTGCCTGCGGCCGTACTGACGTTGACGAATACGACGCCCTGGTCTTCATCGGGCACAAGACTGGTTTTTGTTGTATTCATCAGTACTACCAGTAAGGCGATGGAAGCTATCAGGAGTGATCCTGTCAGCCACCGGCGCTTGATGAAGAAGAGAACGATGCCTTTGTATTTTTCTACCACAACATCGAAAGCTGCATTGAATGCTTTACGGAAACGGGCGGCGAAGTTCTGTTTCTGGGTACCGTCTTCATTGATGTACGGTTTCAGTAGCAGGGCGCAAAGTGCCGGACTCAGTGTCAGGGCGTTTACTGCCGAGATACCTACCGCAACGGCCATTGTCAGTCCGAATTGAGTATAGAACGTACCCGATGTGCCGGACATGAACGATACGGGGATAAAAACTGCCATGAACACCAATGAGGAGGTGATGACGGCATTACTGATTCCTTTCATGGCATCGACACTTGCCATATAGGATGATTTGTATCCCACGTCAAACCGTGCTTGCACGGCTTCGACCACCACAATGGCATCGTCCACTACCGTACCGATGACCAGTACCAGGGCAAACAACGTAATCAGGTTGATACTGAATCCGGCTATCGCCATGAAAGCGAACGTACCGATAAGTGATACAATGATCCCCACCAGTGGAATCAGTGTTGAGCGGATATCCTGCAAAAAGACATACACGACAAGGATAACCAACAGAATGGCTTCCAACAGTGTCTTCACCACTTCGTGGATGGAGGCATACAGGAAGTCGTTGGACGACATCAGTTGTGTCAGTTCCACTCCTTGGGGAAGTTCTTTCCTTGCCTCTTCAAGGAATCGGTTGATTTGGTTGTTCACCTCTGTGGCATTGGAGCCGGCTGTCTGGAAGAGCATACACGAGACACCGTTGTGCCCGTCCGTCGTACCACTGTAAGCATAACTTTCCTGTCCCAGTTCGATTGTGGCGATATCTTTTAGTTTCAGCACCTGTCCGTCGTCGGTGGAACGGATCACGATCTCACCGAATTCTTCCGGTGTGATTCGGCGTCCTTTGTATTTCATGGTATATTGATACGTTTCATCGGAATTTTCACCGAACGATCCGGTGGCCGACTCAATGTTCTGTTCCGCCAGGACAGTCGATACGTCCGAAGGGATCAGCCGGTATTGTGCCATTACGTCCGGTTTCATCCAGATACGCAAGCTATAATCTCCTCCCATAATCATCATGTCTCCGACGCCCGAGATACGGAGAATCTCAGGTTTGAGGTTGATGCTGATATAGTTGGCCAGGAAGGCTTCGTCGTACGAGTCGTCCGGGCTGTGGAGCGAGAACATTTGCAGGATACTCGTCTGCCGCTTCGAAGTGGTGACACCTACTTGGTTTACCTCCGAGGGGAGCTGTCCGGTAGCTTTGGAAACTCGGTTCTGTACATTCACCGCCGCCATGTCCGGGTCAGTCCCCTGTTTAAAGTAGACGGTGATAGAGACTGTTCCGGCATTGGTAGCGCTGGAGGTCATGTAGGTCATGTCTTCCACACCGTTGATGGCCTCTTCGAGTGGTGCGATAACACTCTTTTGCAGAGTTTCTGCGCTGGCACCGAAGTAACTGGTGCTCACCATGATGGTGGGCGGGGCAATGTCCGGATATTGTTCTACGGGTAGCGTAAACAATCCGATAATCCCGACCACGACAATGGTTATGGATATAACAGCCGATAGGACAGGCCGTTCAATGAAAGTTCGTAAATTCATAATATTCTTGTTAGTAATACGTTTAATAAGTGGATATTAAAAGCCGGCTTACTTGGATGGGCGGCTGTGGCAGTTCGGTTCATCATTCACCATTTATTGTTTTTATCTCTGTTCCTTCGCGAAGCAATCCTACACCTTCTGCCACAATCACGTCGCCGGGCTGCAAATCGCTCTCCACAATGTACTCCTGCCCGCCGTTCACACGTGTCACCTGTACCGGAGCGGATTGCGCTTTTCCGTCCACAACCTTATATGCAAATACTTTATCCTGTACCTCAAATGTGGCAGCTTGCGGAATGACCAATGCACCCGCTTTTTCTGTCGGTACAATCACATTGCCCGCGCCGCCGCTGTGCAACAATCCTTCCCGGTTGGGAAATACTGCCCGCAGGCTGACTGTTCCGGTGTTCCGGTCTATCACTCCGCTGATTGTCTCGATTCGTCCTTGTTGCGGATAGTCCGATCGGTCATTCAGTTGGAGGCCGATTTCCGGCATTTGTTTCAGTGCTTCTTCCTTCGATCCGTAGCGTCGGATCAGTCCTAAGAGTTGGTTTTCCGTCATCGAGAAGTAGACGTACATGTCCGAGTTGTCCGAAACGGTAGTCAGCGGTTCAGGCAGACTGGCACTCACCAACGTTCCTACCCGATAGGGCAGTGTTCCCACCACTCCGTCCGCCGGACTTTTTACCAATGTGTACGATAAGTTGTTCCGGGCGTTCACCTCCTGAGCCTTCATCTGTGCCAATTGCGCTTGTGCTGCCAAAAGAGAGTTTTTGGCCGTACTCAGGTCGAAGGCCGAAACCACATTCTGCTTATATAATTCCTGTTTGCTGTCATACGTCAGTTGTGCTGTAGCCAGTGAGGCTTTGGCTGCTTCCACGTTTGCCAATGCTGTCTGCAGGGCAGCTTCGTAAGGCACTTGGTCGATGATGAACAACGACTGTCCCCGTTTTACCCGTTCTCCTTCGCTGACACACACCTGTGTCAGTGTACCGCTCACTTGCGGATAGATTTCGATGTCTTGGCGTCCGCGTATTGTTGCCGAGTACGTACTCGATAGCGTCCGGTCGGTAGGCGCAAGGGTTATTACTTTGTATCCCGATTCTACAGTTGCCTGCGGTGCTTGCTTGCATCCGGTCCTATCGAAAAGGTGATCGAATTGCTGGAAGCACACTGTTGCTATCTGGATAAGTATTATGCTGCCGGAATCTTTCTTGCTTCCGGGCCGCAGGTGCCCCGGACGGGGGGAGTTATTCTTTGCCGTGCTCAGAGCCGTGCAGAAGTAGAAAAGATAATCGGTGAGGACCCTTTTAATGCTGTGGCAGACTATCGGGTGATAGAGTTTGAACCGAATAAGTCGGTAGAAGGATTCAAGGAACTTTTAAAAATAGGTTGATATGAAGATTGTGTTCAATAATATCCGTAGTTGAATGGACAGACATCAGGAGAATGTGATATTGTAAGGAGGTGGTTTACATGGCGTGCTTTCAGGGAGTGAGTCTCCTCTTTATTGCCCCGATGTGATTAAAAACAAGCTTTTGAGAGGATTATTGAAAAAATCTCCCTTCCCCAGTCACATAATTAAAAAGAAAGATGTAATTTTGCATGCCAAAAAATAACTTATCTTATGGCAGTTTACGTAGAAGAAGTTTCAAGAACTTTCGGTGAATATCTACTTATTCCCGGTCTTACCACCAAACAGTGTGTACCCTCCAATGTCTCTTTGCGCACCCCGCTGGTGAAACATGCAGCAGGCACACAAGCAGCAATCGAATTGAACATCCCTTTCGTTTCGGCAATCATGCAATCGGTTTCCGGTCCCGAACTGGCCATCGAGTTGGCGCGTAACGGAGGACTCTCGTTTATCTTCGGTTCGCAACCCATCGCCAGTCAGGCGGAAATGGTGCGGAAAGTGAAGAAATTTAAAGCCGGTTTTGTGACCAGTGATTCGAATCTGACGCCGGAACATACGTTGGAAGACGTACTCCGCCTGTTGCGCCAGACCGGTCACTCTACTATCGGAATAACGGATGACGGTTTGCCAAACGGACATCTTCTGGGGTTGGTAACCAGCCGTGACTATCGTATCTCCAGAGACCCGCTGGATAAAAAGATCAAAGACTTCATGACTCCTTTTGAGAAGCTGATTGTGGGTGAAGTGGGATTGACACTGAGCGAGGCCAACCAGATTATCTGGGATCATAAACTCAATACACTTCCTATTATCGACAAAGAAGGACGTCTGGCTTACTTTGTTTTCCGCAAGGACTACGACAGCCACAAGGAGAATCCGAACGAGGTGTCGAGTCCCGACAAGAAATTGTTGGTAGGTGCCGGTATCAATACCCGTGACTATCAGGAGCGTGTCCCTGCCTTGGTAGAAGCCGGAGTAGATGTGCTCTGTATCGATTCTTCGGATGGTTATTCGGAATGGCAGTATGAGACCCTGCAATGGATCAAGCAACAATATGGAGATAAAGTGCTGGTAGGTGCCGGCAATGTGGTAGATAAAGAAGGTTTCCTCTATCTGGCAGAGGCTGGTGCCGACTTTGTGAAGGTGGGTATCGGAGGTGGATCTATCTGTATCACCCGTGAGCAGAAAGGTATCGGACGTGGACAGGCGACTGCCCTGCAAGATGTGGCTCGTGCCCGCGACGAATATCAGGCACGGACGGGTATTTATGTACCTATTTGTAGTGATGGCGGATTGGTGCACGACTATCACATGGTGCTTGCCCTTGCCATGGGAGCCGATTTCCTGATGATGGGTCGTTATTTCGCACGTTTTGACGAATCGCCTACCAAGAAGCTCTGCATCAAGAACAACTACGTGAAAGAGTATTGGGGCGAAGGTTCAAATCGTGCCCAGAACTGGCAACGTTACGATATGGGTGGAACTGAATCGCTTAAGTTTGAAGAAGGTGTAGACAGTTACGTGCCTTATGCCGGCAAGATGAAAGACAACCTGGCGGCCACTCTGAGTAAGATCAAGGCTACGATGTGCAGTTGCGGTGCTGTTACCATTCCCGATTTGCAACAAAATGCCAAGATCACGCTGGTTTCATCCACAAGTATCGTAGAGGGTGGTGCACACGATGTGATCCTGAAAGAAAAAGGATAATGACGGTCATTCCGTTTCTCGCAATAGCGAGTTAAGAATACGGATATACAGATAAATGTAGAACAGGCGGACTGATGCGGATTCCAGGTGGGGTACATACCCTCCGGAGGTCCGTTTCAATCCGCCTGTTCCGTATCAGATGTTCACTGAACGCAAAATGTCGGTTGTTTTATTTCTCAACGATTGTTCCCGGAAGACAAAAATATTATCTTTTCGGATAAACAAACCTACTCAAAAGAATGAAACCTGTTTTGCATGCCTGAGTACAGTAAAAAAATACGGGAGAAGTCATGCTGCGTTGTTCTATAGCCGCTTGTGACTTTTCCCGTGTGTTTCTTCCAAATATTTTATAAATAATTTTCTGCAGGAAAAGCGTTTATCCCTACAGCAGGAAGTTAGTATACGCTTGCCCCTTTAATTACGATTTTCTCCAGTAGTTCTTGCATCTTTCCGATTACCGGTTCGGCTTCCAGCCCGTATTCGGCCGCCATCGTCCTCATCTGTGGGAAAGTGGCCCATACGCTTCCGTTCTTGTCCTCCCAAACGGAGATCTTCAGCGGAAGTTCGATCGAGATACTCGGGTTGTCCTGCATCAGTTTTGTGCCAACTTTCGGTGAACCGAAAACGATGACCTGGTTGGGGCGGAGTTGTAATCCCACTTCTTCGGCGTTTTTCCCGTGATCGAACTTGGCAAAGACGGGAACGCCCATCGTGTGGAGGGTCTGCTCGATGCGCGTCATGGTTTCGGGCACGCTGAACTGGCTTTCATAAGTATAGAGCAGGTTGTCGTTGGCTCCCGTACCCATCTTATCACTGTCGAAAGCGGCTGCGATACGGCGTCCCAGATTTGTCAGGTCTACCCCCTCTTTATTGGCCAGTAGGGTAACGCACACTAGCTCCGAGGCGTCCGTAAATCGACTCAGGAAAGCCGAATGGCCCGATACGTTGCCTTTGATGTCCATCAGGCCGTTGTGGTTATAGAACTGCCATCCTGCCATGGCAGGTACTACCTTGCCGTTGGCCAGCCGGGTTGGCTTGTACACCATGTCACGGTTTTCGGGCTTTTCGATCAATGCACTTCCCGCCAGTCCGATGTCCCAGTGGCTCACATTCTCGGCTGATGCCCAGATGTCGGAGAATCCTTTCAGTGCCGTCGGGCTGACAGCCGGTGCGGCGACAAGGCGACCCTCTTTTTCCACATATCCGGTAGTCGTTTCCGAGGGATTGATGTAGTCTTTATTTTTTTTGAATGTCTGATGCACGTTGCCGGTGAGGGTCACGTCCTCCTGTTTTACTTTCGCCAGGTCTTCGCCGAAGAATGTCTGTTTCAGTCCCAGGTAGTCGATCTGATACTTTTTCACAAAGTCGTGATATGGCATCTTGCCGGTCTTTTCGATGATAGAAGTCAGTAGCAGAAAGTTTGTGGCGCTCTGTTTCACGTCTGTCCCCGGTTCGAAGGCGAGCGGAATGGCGGCTACCGTTTCGATCAGTTGTTCCGGGCGATAATCGGCCGATACATCGAATCCCTTTTCATTACGATAGTCCGCAATGCCCGAACTGTGTTGCATCAACTGAAGGATACTGATCGGTTTCCAGTTTTCGGGTATATCTTTCAGGTACTTGCCGATCGGGTCGTTCAGGTCTAGTTTTCCTTTTTCGTAGAGCTGCATCACTGCCACGGCTGCATATCCTTGTGAGATGGGACCGATGGGCCAAAGAGTCTTGGCAGCGGCAAGGTTTCCTTTTTCAAGGTCCGTCACTCCGTAGCCTGCTACACGCGGAATATAAGGTGCCTGTACGATGGCAAGTGTCATGCCCGGTATTCCCTGTTCTTCCATAAAATCGTAAATCATTTGGTCGATGGCTTTGCCTTGGTAGGCAACATGCACGTTTCCTCTGCCGGCTTGCGGTAGTTGGTTCTCATACTTCTTCATAATGGTTCCTCCGTTCTGTGCCGATATCGTTGCCGATGTCAGCAGTGCGACTAAAATTAATAAATTCTTTTTCATAACGTTTTGGGTCTTCTTTTAGTTGTCTCAATCTGATGTTGCAAAGATAGGCGGCTTTTAATTCACGGGAAATAGCGATATCACATATTGAATAGGCAATTATTCCCGAATACAAAAAAGAACTCTCGGGAGTTACTGTCTAATGGTTTATAACATAAGTGTTTTATATATAAATAGGTGTTCCTGCTCCGGCTTCCTTCCTATACCGGTCCCTTTCCGGGATGAAAATAGATGTTTTTGTGTAATCGGGAAGAATTGCCAAATTATCCGGTTGAATGGCCATTTCCCGTACCGTACCGAATACCGACCTTTGCAAAGTCGAAAAAAACGGAGGCTGCCGATACGGCAGCACCCGGGTTGAAAAAGAATATAAACATCTAAAAACAGAAAAAGATTATGGAAGGTATCAATACCCCGTTCGTTATTGACGAACATACAGCGATTGTAATGACAGACCCACAAAACGATTTTCTGAGTGAGAACGGTTTAGGTTGGGGAGCTTTTGGAGAGAATATACAGAAGAACGGTACGGTAGAGAACCTCCGCCGCATCTTTGAGGTAGCGGAAGCGAAAGGTATGCTGGTATTCATCTCTCCACATTATTATTACAAACACGATCACCAATGGCTTTTTGAGGGGCCTATCGAGAAACTGATGCATGACACGGGTATGTTTGAGCGCCGGGGACAACTGACCGGTGAGGGATTTGAAGGTTCGGGTGCCGACTGGCTGGATCTCTACAAGCCTTATATCAACGAAGGCACGAATATCATCGTTACAGCTCCGCACAAACTTTACGGTCCGGAAAACAATGATCTGATTCTGCAACTCCGTAAGCGCGGGGTCAATAAAGTAGTGGTGTGCGGCATGTCCGGCAATCTCTGTGCAGAATCCCATTTGCGCGAGTTGCAGGAACGGGGATTTGAGGCAGCGGTGGTGTTTGATGCTACGGCTTCTGCCAAGCTTCCGGGGATGGATGCCGATACGGCAGCGTTTATCAACTTCACGTTGTTGGCGGAAAAGGTGTATACAACGGATGAATTTGTAAACGAGATGCGGCAGCGATAAGTGAAAGCGTTTTTTTAAAGTAGTCAGGTTAAAAAGAGAGAGAGGAGGTTTGAAACTGGTATTCACCCTCCTCTCTCTTATGATTACTCCATCCGCCAGCTGTTTAAAGCGGCATGTTTCCGTGCTTCTTGGGCGGATTGGTCTGCATCTTGTTCTCCGTCATCTCCAATGCCTGTATCAGGCGTTTGCGGGTCTGCTTCGGCAGGATGATTTCGTCAATGAATCCCAGTTCGGCAGCCTGATAGGGGGTGGCAAACTTCTCTTTGTAGGCATTCAGCTCTTGGGCTTTCGTCTCTGCGTCTGCCTTGCGGAACAGAATGTTCACCGCACCTTCGGCACCCATTACAGCGATCTCTGCACTCGGATAGGCAAAGTTCACGTCTGCTCCCGTCTGTTTGGAGTTCATTACGATGTAAGCACCGCCGTAAGCCTTCCGGGTGATTACGGTCAGCTTGGGTACTGTTGCTTCAGCAAAAGCATACACAATTTTGGCTCCGTGGCGGATGATGCCGTTGTTCTCTTGGGTGTAACCCGGCAGGAAACCCGGTACGTCTTCGAATGTAATCAGCGGAATGTTGAAGCAGTCGCAGAAGCGGATGAAGCGGCTTGCTTTATCGCTGGCGTCGATGTCGAGCACTCCGGCCAGATAAGCCGGTTGGTTAGCTACGATGCCTACCGAGCGTCCGCCCATGCGTGCAAAACCGATAATAATGTTCTTGGCAAAGTTCTGCATCACCTCAAAGAAATAGCCTCCATCGACTACTCTTTCGATGATCTCCTTCATGTCATACGGTACGTTGGGGTCGGCAGGGACAATGCTGTTCAGTGAGGTGTCTTCACGGTTGACGTCGTCGGTGCAATTCTGCTTGCGTGCCTCGTCCATGTTGTTTTGCGGGAGGAATGAGAGGAGCTCGCGGATCGACATCAACAGCTCTTCTTCGGTGTTGGCCATGAAGTGTGTCACACCGCTCTTGCTGCTGTGTGTCATGGCGCCGCCCAGCTCTTCTTTGCTGACTTCTTCGTGGATCACCGTTTTCACGACGTCCGGCCCGGTAACGAACATGTGGCTTTTCTCTTTCACCATAAAGATGAAATCCGTCAGTGCGGGAGAGTAGCAGGCTCCTCCGGCACAAGGACCCAGAATGGCCGAGATCTGGGGAATCACTCCGCTTGCCATCGTATTCTGGTAGAAGATGTCAGCGTAACCCGACAAGCTTTCGATTCCCTCCTGGATACGTGCACCGCCCGAATCGTTCAGTGCAATGATCGGAGCACCGTTCTTTAAAGCCAGTTGCTGCACCTTGACTATCTTCTTGGCATTCGATGCCGATAGCGAACCGCCGTAAACGGTGAAGTCATAGGCATAGACAAATACTTGCCGTCCGTCGATCTTTCCGTAACCCGACACGACGCCGTCTCCCGGAATCTTGTTCCGGTCCATGCCGTAGTTGGTGCAACGGTGCACCATCAGCTTGTCCAGCTCTACAAATGTACCCTTATCCAGCAACATGTCGATGCGTTCGCGGGCGGTCATTTTTCCGCTTTCGTGCTGTATATCAATCTTGGCTGCGCCTCCACCCAGAGAAGCGATGCGGTCACGTTCGGCGAACGTGGCATAAGCTTTATTTATATCTTCCATTGTTATTCTTGCTTTAATTTTATTCTAACGTTATCAGCGTCTGCTCTCCGGCAATGTTATCGCCCTCCTGCACCAAAATCTCTTTAATCCGGCAGTCCGAAGTCACCTTGTAGTTGCTCTGCATCTTCATGGCTTCGATGACGATGACCGTTTCTCCGGCCTTCATCTCTTGTCCCACACTGACGGGGATTTTCACCACCTTGCCCGGCATGGGCGAAGTGATACGGTCGTTCTGCTCCTCTTCACCTTTCTTGCGCATGCGCAGGTATTTCGCCTGGCTGTCTATAATCTCGACATTGAAGCTGCTGTAGTGTGTATTCACTTTGTAGCTCTTTCCGTTCTCTTTGCGAATCAGTTGGGCGTTGGAGCTGCGTCCGTCCATCAGGATGTTGCAATTCCCGTTCTCTGCCATGACAACGTCCGCTTCGAACGTTTTTCCGTCGATGGTGAGAACCACTTTGTTGTCTTCCTTGCTGACCAATTCTATTTCGGCCACGCGATTTCCTATATGTATTTCCATACTTTTATATTCTTAATACCCCTTTGTGCAATCCAAATTCTTTCCACTTGCTGATCGGGCGGTTATCCGCTGCCAGTCCGCTGTTGTTTTCTTCCAGGTTCATCAGGTAGTCCATGTAGGCGGCAATCAGCGCAATGTTTTCCGCACGCTCACTGGTGCGCGTGATGCATTGCTGAAGCACTTCACCGTTTTTGGCGATGAAGCCTGTGTCATAGTGTCCTTCCACAAAGTCGGGTGTATCCATGATGGCGCGCAGGTAACTGATGTTGTTCTTTACGCCCGTCAACTTATATTCGTGAAGCACGCGGCGCATCCGTTCGATGGCATATTCCCGTGTGGTGGCCCACACGATCAGTTTGCCGATCATCGGATCGTAATAAATCGGAATCTCGTATCCTTCGTATACATAGCTGTCGATGCGTACTCCGATACCGTTGGGTTCTGTGATTTGCTTGATGACACCCGGGCTGGGCATGAAATTCATTTCCGTATCTTCCGCACAGATGCGGCATTCGATGGCGTGTCCCCGTTGCTGGATGTCCTCTTGTCTCAGTTGCAGCACCTGTCCGTCGGCTACCTTAATTTGTTCTTTTACCAGATCTACGCCGACTACTTCTTCTGTGATGGGATGTTCCACTTGCAGGCGGGTGTTCATTTCCAGAAAGTAATAATTGCGGTGCTTGTCCACCAGGAATTCAATGGTTCCCGCGCCGATGTAGTTCACGGCCTTGGCAGCGGCTACTGCCTTTTCGCCCATATCCCGGCGCAGTTCCGGTGTGATAAAAACTGAAGGGCTCTCTTCTACGATCTTTTGGTTGCGGCGCTGCACCGAGCATTCACGTTCGCACAAGTGAATTACGTTGCCATGCTTGTCGCCCAGTATCTGGAACTCGATGTGATGGGGTTCTTCCACAAACTTTTCCAGATAGACCGTGTCGTCTCCGAACGAGGAAAGCGATTCGCTCTTGGCTGTTGTATAGGCTTCGGCCACTTCGTCTGCATGATGAATCAGTCGCATTCCTTTTCCGCCACCGCCCATCGAGGCTTTCAGCATTACCGGATAGCCGATTTGGTTGCAGAGTTCTACGGCTTCCTCAACACTTTTCAGGTTGTCTTGAGTGCCCGGAACTACCGGTACCCCGGCTTCGATCATCTTGATGCGTGCCGAGATTTTATCTCCCATGGCTTCCATTGTTTCCGGGTCAGGACCGATAAAGGTGATGCCTTCTTCCCGGCAACGGCGGGCAAAGGTTGCATTTTCCGATAAGAACCCGTATCCCGGGTGAATGGCGTCTGCGTGGCATGACTTTGCCACTTCAATGATTTTTTCTATATTCAGATAACTCTCTTTCGATGCTGCCGGTCCGATGCAATAAGCTTCATCGGCGTAAAGCACATGTTTCGCTGTTCGGTCCGCTTCCGAGAAAACGGCAATGCTCGTTATTTCCATCTCCCGACAGGAGCGCATCACCCTCACGGCAATTTCACCGCGGTTGGCGACTAAGATTCTTTTAATCATATTCATTTCTCAATTAAATGCATATACATATTCGCGCTTTTCCACCCTGCGGACATACGTCCACCCGATGAAAACACAGTATTTCTACGATTTGGGGCTTAACAACGATGCTTTCTTTCCTAACCCACGAGGAGAGAATGCTCTTATTCACGAATGGCAGGTCTTCTGACTGACTCTACATCTTACCGGGACCTTCCCGACAGAGTTTGCTTTTTCTGTCAGTGGTACGAAATTGGCTGATTGATAAGATGCTATACAGAGTTTCACAGCAGCGGGACTGTCCGGGATTTACACCCGATTCCCTTTTAATCTTCGTCCGTTGACCACGGATTCCGAACCAATTCGGCGACAAATATAGAGAAATATTGAATAGGATGGATACTTTTTGCACGAAAAGTTCAGTTTTGTGCAATGCCCCCGCAGCTTTTTTTCAAAATAAATGTCATATATACGGAACACAAACGGACTACCGATTGTTCTTTGGGTACAATAAACGAGCATAAAACGGAATGAAGTACTAACGAAATATACATACCATACTATGTCACATTTACCTACCTTGATTGCTGACCTTGCCTTAATACTGATGTCCGCAAGTATCATTACTCTTTTATTTAAATGGCTGAAGCAACCCCTGGTCCTGGGATATATCGTTGCCGGATTGCTGGCCGGGCCTTATGTCCGCATCTTCCCGACTGTTGGCGATATGGAGAACATCAATACCTGGGCTGAGATAGGAGTTGTCTTTTTGCTTTTTGCTCTCGGACTCGAGTTTAGCTTTAAAAAATTGATGAATGTCGGATCGGCAGCGTTTATTACGGCAACAACCGAAGTGATCAGTATGTTACTGATCGGTTTTATGGTGGGGCATCTGTTGGGGTGGAGTACGATGAATTCTGTGTTTCTGGGTGGAATGTTGTCCATGTCGTCTACCACGATTATTATTAAAGCCTTTGATGATCTTGGTTTGCGCAGCCAACGGTTTACAGGCATTGTGTTTGGAACCTTGGTGGTCGAAGACCTGATCGCTATCCTGATGATGGTCATCCTTTCTACTATGGCGGTGAGCAAAGAGTTTGTGGGTGAGGAACTCTTGATGAGTGTCCTGAAAGTTGCCTTTTTCCTGATTTTGTGGTTTCTGGTCGGTATATTCATCCTTCCGTTCTTCCTGAAAAAAGCAAAGCGGTTGATGAATAATGAAACTCTGTTGATTGTCTCTCTCGGGCTTTGCCTGGCAATGGTCGTGCTGGCTACCCGTACCGGTTTTTCGGCTGCGCTGGGTGCTTTCATTATGGGATCTATTCTTGCTGAGACGGTTGAGGCCGAACATATAGAACACATCATACAGCCGGTGAAAGATCTTTTCGGAGCTATTTTCTTTGTATCCGTCGGTATGCTGGTCAATCCGTCTGTCCTGCTTCAGTATGCCTGGCCGGTGGTTATCATTACATTGGTGACTCTTGTGGGTAAATCGATTTTCTCTTCATTGGGGGTCTTGCTATCCGGCGAACCACTGAAGGTTTCCGTCAAGTCCGGGTTCAGTCTGGCCCAGATAGGAGAGTTTGCTTTTATTATCGCGGGATTGGGAGCCTCGCTCAAGGTGCTGGACCCGTTTGTTCCCCCGATTATCGTTGCGGTATCCGTTATCACTACCTTTACCACTCCCTATTTTATCCGGTTGGCAAATCCGTTTTCCGAATGGCTTTATAAAGTACTTTCCCCTCGGACCCGTGAATTTCTGGACCGTTACGCTTCCGGCAAGAAGACCGTCAATCATGATAGTGACTGGAAGCGGTTACTGAAAACGATTGTCGGAAGAGTGATTATTTACAGTGTCCTCCTTACTGCTATTTGGCTGTTGTCCGTTCAGACCGTATACCCGACGATAAACGGAATGTTTGATTCCCCGGGACGATGGCTGAGTGTAGTGATGTGCCTGCTCACCCTTTTGCTGATGATTCCTTTCTTGTGGGCCCTTGTTTCAGATAAGTACAATTCTCCGGACGTGTTTCTGAAGTTGTGGAATGACGACAATTACAATCACGGGAGGCTGGTAGCGTTGATTCTGTTCCGTGTTTCGGTGGCTGTTTTTTTCATAGCGGGAGTTGTCATCAGTTATTTTAGTCTTAATTACGGGATAGGTATTGTCATAGCTGTTGCCGTGTTGGGACTGATACTTCTTCTCAGGGAGAACCTCACCCAATATTCGCATTTGGAGAACCACTTCCTGACCAATCTGAACGGAAGGGAGGAAGCGGCCCGGAATCGCTATCCGCTGAAGAGCCGTTTCAACAGTGAGTTTAGTGATAAAGATATCGAGTTGACCTCCGTTTGGGTATCTCCTTATTCATCTTATATAGGGAAGTCGCTGGAGGAACTTCCTTTCAGGCGTGAGTTTGGTGTCAATGTAGTGGGGATTGTCAGGGGAGAACGGAGGATATACATTCCGCAAAGTGACGAGTGCATTTATCCGCAGGATAAGTTGATCGTGGTCGGTACAGACGGCCAGTTACAGAAGTTTCGTTCGGAACTCGACATCCGGCAGGATTTTCCGGACGAAAAGAATGTGCGACAAGAGGTGACGCTTCACTCTTTCACGGTAGATGAAGAATCTCCGCTCCTGAATAAAAGTATTGCCCAGTCACGGTTGGGAAAACAGTATGACAGCCTTATCGTTGCCATTGAGCGGGAAGACGAGTTGATTTCCATGAATCAAAGTACGGTTTTCCGTTTGGGAGATCTGGTATGGATAGTGGGTGACAGGGAGAAGATCAGACAACTCCTGATGCGGAAAAAGCATGTGTAAGTAAAGAGAGGAGGAAAGACAAACGATTCAGATGAAAATTTTCATTTTGACAGAAGCACGTCGAACTGTCATTCTGTATTTTTAATACGGGCTGTATTCGTTTCTTTCCGGGCTTCTTTGCGATTGCTCCCGAAAAAGCTGTTGTTTTGCCATTAGTCAAAATTAAAATGATGTGATTGGGGCTCTTTATCTGATATTATGGATTGATAATCTTCCGGTATAGAAGCATTCTGTTGATGTAACTCAATTCCGTTCTCTAAAATGATAGTTGGTAAATGCTCCCTCTGAGGTCTCTGATAACTTCAGAAAGCATGCATTTTACCTCTTCTTTTGCTTTATTAATTTCTTCCGGACAAAAGACTAACTTCTTCTGAAGAAAAGACTAACTTCTTACCGGGAAAACATTAACTTCTTTTTCGGAAAGAGTTAAGTCTTTGGGTACGTAAAATGGTATATTTACTCAATATAATGTAGATTTCTGTATGTAAATGTCATATCTATGCGTTGTATCCTTCTATTACATAAGTTTTGAATAGACGGTGTGTTATTAAAAAGAGAGAAATCGTTTCTTTCTGATCTTAAAATAGGAATATCTTCGTCTATTTGTGTTCGGGCCATTAAAGTGTCTCTTTTCTATGAAAAGTTAGTAGATATTATAATATTATTATTAAGTATAAAAGTTGGGATACCGCTTGTCGATTTCTGTTTTCATTGGCTATATTTGCGTGTATCTAAAATATAAAATACTATGAAGTCCATTTTGTTATCTGTTATTTCATTCTTGTTAGTCATGAATGTCTGTGGTAAGAATGATGTGGATATGAGAACTTATTTGAAAAAAGTTCTCGGTAATCTTGGTAAGATAGAATCAGCTTCCTATCATGAGCAATCTCAGTCCTGGCAACCCGGCGATACCGTTGCCATTACCAATTTTCATCGTTTTATTAAAGAATACACCAATCCTTCTGATTCAACCATCGGCGCGAGCTATGTGTGTCTTGACGCCAAGGATACGACGCGATTTGAATTTGGTTATGATGGAAACGTGAGGATGATAAGTTATCATGAGCATAAAGGGATTATGATCGATGATTTCACGACCAGATCCCTTCCTTTCAGGTTGGTGGCTCCTCCGTTTTTTTGTTATACCCGGAATATCATCGGATATGCTTTGAGTACGGGAGATAGCATCACCACCGAATGGAAGGATTTAGGAGAAGCGTATTACTTCAAGTTGGTGATACATGAAGACAGGCAGGTTGAATTTTTTGGAAAAGCGTACTACATACCGAAGCCTCCTTTTGATTTGGGAGACCCGACCTCGATTTACGAATTGTGGATTAGCAAAGCGGACGGTCTGCCTTATAAAATGCGCAGGGAAATGTCGCATCAGATTTCTGCTACTACTTGTTCGGATGTAGTCTTGAATCAATTGTCGATAGCCGGTTTAAACTTATATGATTATGTGCCCCAAGACTATGAGATCCGCAAGTATGGCGAGCAAAAAAAGGTCACTCAGCCTGCGGCGACAGATCTTATAGGACAGAAAGCTCCCGACTGGATGTTGAAAGATATGTATGAGAAACCGGTGGCGTTATCCGAATTTAAAAGTAAAGTGCTATTGGTGAACTTCACCGGTATCGGTTGTGGTGCTTGCCATGCATCCATTCCTTTTCTGAACGGATTGAAAGGGAAGTTCAATGCCGGTGAATTTGAAGTGGTTTCTATAGAAACCTGGGGACGTGAACCCCATTCGCTGCGAACTTATGCGGATAAGAATCAAATAAATTATAGTTTTTTGTGCGGTGATGAAGGTATTGTCAAGTCATACCGGACTTATGGCGCGGCACCTTTATTCTTTATATTAGATCAGGATCGGGTGATCAGAAAGGTCATCCGGGGGTATCGAATGGGGCGGACCGATGAAGAAATCACAGATGCCATTAAAGCACTGTTATGATAAAATGTATTTGCGGTTGGAGGTTACTCCAACCGCAAGTCGTATAGACAGGCACGCACCTCTTCCGGGCTGCCGATATGTTTCCCTATGTCGTCTGATAATTTCACACATTCGCGCCACTCCTGGTTCATGTTCATCTTGCATTGCGATAGCTTCATGACAATGTTCGATGGCTTGAATCCCGTATCGTTGGTCAGGTTTGTCCCGATGCCGAAAGAGCAACGGATCTTTCCCCGGCAATACTTCTGGATATCCAGTGCTTTGCCAAAGTCGAGTGCGTTACTGAATACGATTGTCTTGGTGGTCGGGTCGATGCCCAACTCTTTATAACGTGCGGTCAGCTGATCGATGAACCGGAATTCATCACCGGAATCACACCTCACGCCATCAAACAACTTAGCCTGTTTGCGGCTTAGATTGCTTAGAAAGATGGCAGATGTATAAGTGTCGGACAAGGCGATGCCTGTCTCTTATACACATCTCCGAGCCCACGAGACCGATCAG
>ENA-OXIT01000133-OXIT01000133.1-human-gut-metagenome-genome-assembly--contig:-NODE-133-length-28946-cov-17.0711_pt1 | contig 28946 bp, 27 predicted proteins | sample MGYA00249817_ERZ652362 | MGnify/ENA primary metagenome ERZ652362 (study PRJEB26925, sample SAMN05826634) | human gut metagenome | biome: ENVO:2100002; feature: ENVO:00000062; material: ENVO:00002003... | reverse complement strand
GGATAAGAAAATATTTATAGCAGGCAAGGTGTATGACCTGCAAGTGATGGACAAGGATGAGGTCGAGGCATCGGTGCAGGAGTATCTGGACAGTGCAATCGGCAAGGACAAGGTAAGGTTCGAGCTGTGCACAATCGGAAATATGACCGCCATGTCCTTTCACCGGGGATTTGACTACAGTTCCTATAATGCAGATCCGGCGAAAGATATGATGGATGCGGATGCCTTCATGATGACCGCCCACGAATACAAGGGTTTTATGATGCCCTATCCTTTCCCTACACTTTCCGTTCCAGGATTCGGCTATCCCTATCATATAAGTCAGACCGACTTTCTGGACGCATACCGGAAGAGCGCCAGGATGTTAGGGGCAAGCAGGATTAAGAACGTTTCCCTGGATATAGCCCCTCAGTCCATTGTGTTGAGAGTACAAGTTGGATAAAGAGTTAAGAGACATGAATGGAAGATAACGCCAGCTCCTTACAATTCATATAGAGAAAGCGATTTAAGTTGGTTTGAGTTTTACAAGTGATAGGATGTGACCTTAAATGGTTCTTTGTTAACTTTATCGCCAGTTTGAGATATGGGGACTTTGAGCAATATAGAAGTCGTAGTACATAGAATGTATTACGATTTCTTTTTCTTTTTTGTTGCGGCAATCATGATGAGATATGGGCATATACTCACTGATGAGATGCAGTAAGACTGTCGGAGTAGACTTCAAAAGAGGATACTCCACTTTCTCAAACATATACATGAATATGAAAATATACTATAGACTTTGCAGAATTGTTGCCCTACAACCTGAAAAAGCAGGAAATTCGGCAATAAGAACCGTTTACTTGTCACTTATCATGAATTTGATGAAATAGATTAGTCAATTGTGGATTATCGGTGGTATTTTGCCGATGTGAGAGGTATTACTTTCGAAATTGTAGCACATGGAGTACTTATACCAAGCTCCCATCCAAAACCAGATAGAATAGAATCTATCTCCTATCCGTATCCATTATGACTCAGGATGAAGTCCTATATCTTAACGACGGCCACATAAACACAAACAATAATCGCAGAGAAAATGCAATACATCTTTTAACGCTGTCAAGAAAGCATTTCCTATTCTAGGGAAATCACGAAGTCGTAAAAAATACAAAAGTCATAAGTTAATTACTTGCCCCTTGCAAAGAGTAGGAAGTCAATCCAAGAGAATGGCTGAAGATGTTATAACCCAACTTCCATACTATTGGGGAAAAGGCTTTGGTAAGAATGTTCGCAACTTGCCTACGGATGGTCAGAGTATACTGAAATATTTAGACTGCTTATCTCAGTTGTCCTACCAAGCTTTTGTGACATAGGATGCTGTTTTTGTAGTACATCACGTAATTTTATCAAGTATGGGGCTTCAAAAACCAGAAAGGATTTCCGAAAGATTTGAAATACGTCTATTAGGATGTTAATAAAGAATCTGCAAAAAACGAGCTGTTTAAATTGGAAGAAAAATGGATAAGCTGTAAGCCATATTGGAATAAACACTTTGAATGGCATATCAATGACTGAAACGTCCGATAGCAAATAGAGGAAGATGGAAAGCCTACCGCCTTTTTGATCTCCTCCAGGATTGTGACATTCGGAGCAAACACGTAAATTCGTTCTGTGGCATGGTCTGATATATAAGCAGATATGACTTTCCCGTCCCAGTCGCTTGCACAACAGTACCGATACGATGCTGTTCAAAGCCTTTTATAATAGCACGATAAGCTTTCTCGTTATGCGGATAAAGTTCTACATGTCTTCTACCGGAAAGGCTTCGTATGTAGCTCTCATCTGAAATTGTCAGTCCATGCAGTTCAAAGGCGAGTGCTTCCGGCTGGAATCCGCCATGCGCCACAATACGGAAATAAAAGTTGCCACATTCCCGACTCAAAGAAGAAAGCTCGGCATAATAGTGTTCGGCATCTGCCCGGCTCAGTGGCAGTTCATTCCAAACCTCTTTGATGATGGCGTGCACCATTCCTTATCTGAATCCTACCCATAAGACTTCGTCCGACTCGATTACATGGTATGAAAGTTTACAGTAACAAGCAGATAACAAAAGGATATGTTGTTTCATTGATACAATTTATTCTATATAAGAATTATACAAAGGCAACATCCATACAAATAGAAACTAATGAATTAAAGAATCATCGAATACATTTCGATTTATTATACGAAACTTAAAAGTTGAACATTTTATCTCAATAATAAAAACAAGAGCGCTCTTAAACACCTTTACTGTACAAAGCTTCATATTGACTCGCAATATGTTTCCACGTATATCGCCTCAAGGCTATTTCTTTCATTGTCTCTCCCTTTTTATCGTTCTGACAAAGCAAGGAGACCAAGGTTTCACAATCTTTGAAATAGTAAGCTTTGTTTTCGGTCGTTTCGCGATTATAGACCACATCAAATGCTATTATCGGTTTGCCAAATGACATGGCTTCAACAAGTGACGGGTTTGTACCTCCGGCACTATGTCCATGAATATAACACTCACATTGATTGCGCAAGGCATACAGTTCATCAAGGTCATAAACCGAATCAACCAAATGAATATTCCGATACGAACCATATCGTTTTTTCAAGTTACGGCTGTAATCACTACGGTTCCAATTTCCGACAAAGACCAGATTCTTGCCACTTTTGGCAAAAGCATCGCAAAGGACATGGCTGTTATTTTCCGGTTCAATCCGACATACACTGATGGAATAATCATTCGCTTTGACTCCATATTTGTTTAGAATCTCTTGTTGCCGCTCTTCCGATACCTCCCTTTGCGTATGGTCGCCCCCGTAAGCTATCAATTCTGATTTTTTTCCATACGTTTCCATCACATAGTCCTGAATACCCTTGTTATCAGCAACAATCACATCTGCGAATCTGACAGCCATAGCTTCACTGGTACGCAGAAACCATTTGATAAATTTACCCCATTTAGCTCGTTTGTGTTCCAGACCGTCAATGTTCACTATAATTTTCTTTCGGTACAGCAGTCTGAAAATCGGTAAAAAAATACATCCCGAAACACCTAAAATGATAACAGCATCATACCCCCGTAAACATTTCAGCATTGATAAAATATCGTAGGGAGTGCTCTGCACGCCATTGGCATGGAACAATGGGATATATTTCAGTTGAGCACTTTTGTAAGTGTCAAGTCGTTTGGTATAATCCTTGCCACTGCAAAAAACGGTATAGCAAACTTCCGGAGAACAATTATCACCGATAATGTTTTCCACCAAAGTCTCGAAGCCACCATACTTTGCAGGCACTCCTTGTATGCCCACAATAGCAACTTGTTTCATAAATCTTGTATTATTTGAAAATTTCGGCAATCCTGCTTATCATACTTTCCTCACTGAATGACTGAGAGTATTTTTGAGCGTTGGTTGCCATCTGTTGATAGCGATTCCGATCAGACAATAAAAGCTTGATATGTACTTCTATTTTCTCTAAATCTTGTACATCAATCTTATATCCATTTTTACCATCTTCCACCATTTCTGCGATACCGCCTTCTGTCGGAACGATAACTGGAAGCCCGGAATTCATGGCTTCCAAAGCCGTAAGCCCAAATGTTTCAATGAACTTATGCTTGTCGGAAAGATTCAGTACAAGAGAGGCTTTATTATAAAGTGAAGCCACATCGTCTTGTCTTGACAAAATTTTCAACTTGTCTGTTTTATCCATTATTGGCAAGAATGTGTATTATTTTATCCAATGTATCATACGGATTATACCGTGTTGAATACAATATGGCATTGTCAGATAACTTGGAATAAAGTTTTCCATCTTCAAACATCTGCCGGATTTTGCCTTCTATGGCATTCAAATTTTGTACATCAATTTTATATCCGTTCACATCGTCTTCCACCATTTCTGCAATACCACCCATTGTCGGAACAATAACAGGAACTCCAGTACTCATGGCTTCAAGAGGAGTCAGACCGAAAGTCTCTACGGCAAATTGAGGATTGGTCAAATTGAGAACTAACGATGTTGAATTATAAAAAGGAACGACATTTTCCTGCCGGGCATAAATCGTCAGATTCCCCCCCCTTAATATTTGTTAATTTACTGTCGCGTAGATACTTGTCAATATTCTCTTGGGTATCATTGATTACCAAAACAAATTTATATTCTGGTAGTCTTTGGGATAATTGCATAAATTCCCGTGTCCCCTTATAATCTTTCAAAGAAGACAGCATCAAGACCGTTTTCCGCTCAAAAGCCGCCTCCGGTGCATATATAAGTTTATCTGTAAATTCCTTAGGCAAAGCATTGGGGATAACTGTTACTCCATGTGTGCGCTTCAGAAATGATGCCTGGTATTGGGAAACGCAAATAATCTCATGCGCCAGCTTTTGCATCAGAGTTGCCAAAATCTTATAAAAAGCCCCCTTGACGAAAGCATTTTCATGATAGTGATAGACAACACGCTTTCCCATCAATCGACCTGCCAATGCCGGACCGACAGGCAACAGGGTATTGATATAAAACACTACGTCCTTACAGAACAGCCAACGGAAAGACAGAAAGAATGTATAGAGCTGCACCAGGCAATAACGCAACATTGTAAGCAAGGCATTGTTTGAAAACTTGTATGGATAAGAATGCTTATGCAAATTTTCATAGTGCAACAGCTCATCCAATACCCCGCCTTTGGAAGACACCAAATCTATTTGGCAGCCTTTCTTCAACAAACCTTCCAAGACCATCTTCAAGACCTTGGGACTGCCACTGTAGTCATTGAAGAGGTGAAAACAGATAATGTGTTTCATGTATTTAGATATACCAATAAGTCGTTCCAAATCTTCATTGAGCGGGCAATATCCCCCTCAACAGTTCCTTTCTCACGCATCGTAAATCGGGCAATAATGTCTAATAGATAAAGAATGTAGTTTTCTCTATTTATCCAATTAGCATCCGGTGATTGAAGAAATTCGATTATCTCTTTCCCTTGCCAATGCTTTTCAAAAATGGCCGTTTGCGTGAAAAAATGATAGTGGTCAAGCATTGGAGGATAAGTTGTACAGGCATATTCCCAATCAAAAACGAACAGCCTCCCATTTTCCACAAACATATTCCACGGGGTGAAATCTGCATGGTAGGCAGAAAAGTTCACTTTTCCCCTTTTATAGCAGTTGACAACGTTATTTATCGCTTTCTCTACGGCAGCCTGATTCATGAATGGCGGAAGCCAATCCAAGTGTGTGAGTAAGTTTTGTAACGTCCTGTAATAATCACTCTTTTCAAACTCTATTTTCCGTAAAGTCCTCTTCTGTAATTCATTCAGAAAATGTTCATGCAAAATGCCCCATTCATGCGGCACTTTCGATTGTTGTGTTTTTGTCGTATTCTGTACGAAAAGGAATACATCTTCCATCAGTTCACCGCAGTAAAGGGCTTGAGGCACCCCTTCCATTCCTTGTCTTTTCAAGCGTTCCAGCAAGTCAGCCTCGCTTTGGAACAGTACCGCTACTTCACGGTTGTCTGTCACCTTACAATATCCTAAGATGCGACATCCCTTACTTATTTGTAGTGTCACCTTTTGATGTACGCAAGGCGTACCTCCGAATATTGAAAATTCAATCTCTTCTTCATGGAATAGTCTGCAAAGCAACAGCTCCAGTTCGTCACTGAGTTTGCAATGCAACCTTTCCGCATGAATCACCCTCCGTACAATCGGTATTTTATGTAGCCAAGGAAACAACGCTTTCACCAATTTCCCGTTCCGTCCGCTGGGTTGATAGAGGTTCATTGCCACCTGCATATTCCGTGCAGGCATTATCCATGTCTTACCGTCGGCGTTGGAGAAACGATAAAAACATTTGCCTGTCCTTTTTTTCAGTAAACAAGCCAATATAGAATCTATCTGCATTTATTTTGTTGAATAAGAAATATATGCTTTTATTATCGCATCCCTAATTTCTTTCCCATGATTCTCCCATGAAAACTGTTTAGAAGCTTCCTGTGCTCTCCTGCCAAGTATGTTTCGTTCTTCCGGTTGGGTCAGTTTTAACATCGCTTCTTCTAAACGCTGAATGACTTCCAATCTTCCTTTCCGAGGAATCAGTATCGCATAGTCGTTGGTAAAATAATGGGTATAGCCGGTCGTATCTAAACAAATCAACGGTTTCCCCATTGCCATGCTGTCGAACGATACCGTTACCGCCCCTTCTTTTAAAGCTGCATTAACCACCACATCCGCATTTCTCATCAAGTCCTTATAGGTATTCATGGATACTTTGCCAGTCAATGTCACAAAAGATTCCAAAGCATGCTCTTTCACCAATCGTTCCAGACGCACCTTGTCTGGTCCGCTGCCTACAATGCTCAAATGAATTTTTGAATTTTGGGTAATCACTTTCGGCAATGCCTCTATAATGAGGTCGAATCCTCGCCACGCATCCAAATGGCCAACTGTGATGAACTCCGTCACATCCTGCTCCGTTGTCTTGCCAAAACCGGATACACAAGAAATATCTGCAGCCACATCCGTGAACAGTACAGCTTTATCTGCTTGTCTTTGCGGAATCAAGTCACGGGTTATTTCCGTCTTGCAAAGAATCAAGTTCGCCTGTTTGCAACGCTTTCGGAATCCCCTGTTCCATACTGCCATTGAGGTCACGGCTCTACGGACTTTTTCAATCAGTTGTGATTTCCCATCGTAGTGTCGCGAATATTCAGCAGGAATACTCTCCAGTCCTCCTACCGGTCCCCAAACAAAGAACTGTTGTTGTCCGTAGCTACTTACCTTCCACAATACATTGCCGTAGGTCAGGTGATGAAATATTCGAATATCATTTTCCAGCATGGTACGCTTCACAATTCTATTGGTACATATCTGCCATATGTTATAGTAAGTACGTACCCCACGCAATCCTTTCTTCCAAAACCTTGCCCATTTCGGCCAATCATAATATAGGAAATGTATTTTCTTATATTCAGTATGCTCAGCAATCCATAGTTCAATACTATGGCGATTGCTTTCCCGGGTAAGCACCCACAATTCAAAGTAGTTAGACATTTCCAGTACCCAATGCCAACCCACACCGATTTCACTGCCTAAACCGGGTTCGCAAGCGTATGCAGAGATAAAAATATTCAACATTTTATTATTTGGAATCATTCAAACGAAATTAATTTGCCATAATATGTATCTTCACCTGTAATGGTCTTTTGATCCCATACAGATTTATATGACAACTTAAAAACCCAATTATCTTTACACAGTTTATCATACTCTTGTTCATTCCATAAATTATTAAGCAAAAAATGCAACTTATTGCGACTAATATTATTCTCAGGCATTTCATCTATCATTGCTTTTACCTCGGGAATTTTACGATATGCATAATCATAAACATAATCAATGAAAAGGTAAAATGGTATACAAGACCTTGTTTTATAAAATGTATAAAATACGTCACGTGTAAAAACAAATAATGGGTTTTGCACAACATTAGTGCCCGAACACCAACCACACCAACGAGAATCGCTCCAAAACGGTAATTCCGGTTGATTCTTTGTATTTGGAGAAATCAATTTCATACGCTTTACCACCTCCGGGATAGAACCTGAAATCCAACAAGTACTATCAAGCCAAATTCCACCATACTTTGCCAACAGACTGACTCTTAATATGTCGCTTAAATGGGTAAGAGAAATTTCTCCTTGATCGACTCTACAAAAAATGTAATCAGGAATATCGCTGTATTGACGGATATTCTCTTTTGTAATGAGAATGGTATTATTATTGTTGTTTCTAACTTGTTGAAAACAACCTCTTACTAAGTTAGGCATAGATTCTTCGCCTTGCCACCAGAAAATCCATATCTTATAATCGTTGCTGGATACAATTCTTTGCAGATTGGATTTATGTATTGTGAATGTGTTGTTGGTCGGATTACAATCACTGCTGAGTGTGGTGAGAGATGTAGTTGTGGGTTGGCATAGTGCGCGTGTGTAGCGTGGGGGGGGGTAAAACGCTCATTTCTAATAGATTATCCATATATGTAGTCATTTTGTGTTTTGCCAGGAATTGTAATTTTACCAAAGGATGACAATAATTTCCAATCCACCACATGGAATTGTAAACAGCCAATTTAAATGAATAAAAATACCACTTCTCAAAAAACTCATAGAAAATCATTTTTGAGCGTGATAGGATCTTACCTATTTTTGTTTGCTCTTTAAATTGAATAGTCATATATATGTTATTTTAGTCGTTTTATATTCTTTTCATGTTGATTTTTGAAAATGTAAGACAATATCTGGTTCACTACTTCTTCTGGAGTACCTTCATTCAGCACTTTATAATATCTCTTCTTTTTCGATAAATAATCAATCTTACCGTTGATGGCATCAATGCCTTCCTTGTCCAATTCTCGCTTACGTGCCAAGATGGCTTCAGAAGAGGCCGTCAGCAAGATGTTGTAATCCAGCGAAGGGATGAACAGCTTGGCAAATCCATAGAGGAACTTTGTATTTAGGTAAATGCGACTGCGACGGCTGTCACAGATAATATCAGTATAATAGCGGTCGAATATCACTACTCGCGTGATGCGTGTCGCACTTTTCACTTTCACCCAATAACCGATGATATAATCTATCGAATAATAGAATAGCCGTGCCAATGAACTCAACACACCTGTTTTCCCTCCCCGGTGCGGATCGCTGTAATTGCGGTCCACATCTTTTTTCAGCCCAGCGGAATGAGCAACTTCGCCCAGATTGCCGAATAAGGCAGGACGGAAATGGTAATACATGTGAGCTTTGCGGAAAACCTCACCTAAATCATCTATCAGCAAATCTATTACAGTCGTTTTACCCGAACCGTCAGGTCCAGTAAAACCGATGCTGAATCCTGTGTTGGAACAGAGATAATTCTTTATATGATGATATTCAAATCGCATATAATTGCCTATCATACCCAAACCGAATCGCTTGAAGTTCCATTTTAGGGCGGCTTTCAGCAAATCTGTCTTACCGGTACGGTCACAAGCAGCCAGTGTCTCTATTCCGAAAACTGCTTTAATCTTATTCTTTACCAAAGGATTATTTTCTACCGCAAGACGTGTCTGTTTGTATTTATCCGGGTAACCCACACCTACTGCACGGTCGTACATATATTTATCCAAAAATTCAAAAGACTTGTCAGCATGGTAAATCATGTCGTTAAACTGTCTGTTTCGCAGGATTTCCTTATTCTCTATCAGAACAATGCCAAAGACCGAAGTGTGGTAAAAGAAATCAAGCTGCACCAAATCGACGCTGTTATCTTCGTGTACAATTCCGCATACCCACGTTACCAACCGGTCACTGTTCAGATAAGTTACAATATACCAGCCGGATTCTTCAATTAGTGCAATTAGCTGTGTGCGTATTTTCCTAAAATCCGCTTTTTCAATAGCTATATCAATATCACGGCTGTCATTGTGAAATGGCAACCCCTCAAAGTTACGCAATACGGCATATTCCACTTCCTTATTCAAAAAGTCAAATATTCTTTTCAAGAAATCAGCTGTTCCCATTATTTCATTCTTAACAGATTGTGCTTTATTTTATCTACAATATATGCAGGATTGTTATATATAGATATACATAAATCCCTAACAAACAAAATCGCGTTACCTTTCTTCAGATAATAATAAGCATTACGAAGGCTGTTGGCTGCCTGTGCCTCTTTTTCCAGTTTCTTGAGTTCCTCTTCGCTCATCGTTTCGCGAAACTCCATAAAGGAAAGTTCTCTTTCACCTCTTCTTCTCCGTTTTAGATTGGTTTTGATGTGTCGCATCCGAAGTATCATCCCAAATGAGTTGGCCGAAAGAGCCTGTTCATGCTTCCTGTATCTGCATAATATTTCCGGTACTACGACAATAGCTTTCTTTTCTTTATACAAGTCACTCATGCGTGTCCACAAATCCAAGTCTTCGCATAAGTCTTGATACCGTGGTTTGCCTTCAGGAAACCCTGTAATATTATGCCCCCCTACTTGCAATGCCGTTTCACGATCATAGATTGCTGTAGGTTGCATGAAGATAAGTTTCTCGTTAGCTGCTTTTTCATAGAATCCCTTTTTAGTGGTTTCTCCTAAAAAGATGCCGCCTTTCATCTTTTTCCCATTACTGTCTATATACTCCAAATGGCAGCCTACCGCAATCAAGTCATCGTCCGAAGTTATTTTTCCATACAGTTTCTCTACCAATGTTGGATAGGGACAATCATCCGCATCCACAAATAGAATATACCGAGTAGTGGCATGCTCCTCCACATAACGGCGACCTGCACACAGTCCGCCGTTTTTTAGTAAGTTCACCAATTCATATTGCCGGGGATTTCTTCTGAAAAAATCTTCCACTACTCTCACACTGTTGTCTGTGCTACAATCATTCACAATCAGCAGGTGGAAGCTTTGCATGGTCTGTGCCATGATGCATTGCAAAGTCTCTTCTATATATCGCTCTGCATTATACATGCAGAGCGCCAAAGTTAAATCAATATTCATTTTCTTCATCATTTAATAATAATGGTTCTTCTTGTTCCTGAAAATACCTCACACAGGTAAAAATCATTACGGCTCCCCACGTATAAGCTATGTTTGCCAATGAAAATCCAAATAGGATTAAAAACAGGAGCGTTTCAAGACTCAGGAAAGACTTGCACATACATGTATAGAACAAGATTATAGTAATAATAAAGACAATCAATCCGTATTGCTCGACAACGGCAATTTTATCTGTAGTCCTTTTCCATCCGCTTGCTGCATATTCATGGGAAACTGTACCTTTTCCTACCCATGTTTCCTTTTCTGTCAAATCCATTTTCAATGTATTAATGATTGGAATGATACGACTTGCGGCACTTCCATCTTCTTCTTGAACTGCTTTGACATCTCCGGACATAGCAACCTGTGCTACACGCATCGCCCGTTCCATTTGGGATAATTCCATCGCTTGACCGATATAAAACAGCAAAGCGAATAATGGAATTATATAAACAAGAGTCTTTCGCTGTATAAAATAAATACTCAAAAGTCCCAATCCGATAAATGCAGTACCGCTTCCCATTGTAAGCATTGACCACAAAAATAGAATAGTAATAATACGATGTTTTTTATTAAATAGCACCTCTAATGTAACCCGTTTTTCACTACTCATTTCTATACAGCGAATATACCCCAACATCATCACAGACAGCAATCTGGCAGAATGACTAGGCTCAAGAGATAACGATGGCAATTTTGTCAAAGACAAAAAGAACTGGTTATTCAAATTAATTAGAGGAAAATTACGAATACCTAACAACATCGCTATTTGTTGTAAAATAAGTACTGCACCATAAGCTATTATTAAATATTTCAACAGGGAAACGAATTTCCCAAAGGGTATTGAATTTAAACAAACTAAATGATAGAATACTATATACGATACTACGAACATTCCCAAATATCCTATTGTTGAAAAACGCATATTTCCGTGAAAAGATGCCACGAAATAGCATACAAACCAATAAAGCAAGCCATAAATCATCGCTTTACTAATATACGGTACCTTAATTAAAAGTAGCAATGGAGATAATGCCATTAACCCAACTTTGATTGGACTTATACCATATCCTTCCAAGGGAACAAACTGAATGCATAGCATCACCATGAGTAATGATGCAAAAAAACGTGCGCTCCATATTTGTTGCATGGATATTTTAGGTAACCCTATTCCCATTTTTTAGTCTTTTACTTTCTCCAACACTTCTTTTATAGCTTCCAAAAAGCCCCAGCCATATTTTTTGTCCGGTTCCAAATAACCTCCTTCTGCCCATTCGTTCCAGGCAAATACGAATATCATATCTGTTTTATAATAGTTTCTGGTGTTATCAACTAACTTTGTAAAGTATTTTTTAAACTTATCGAGCGTTACTCCTTGATATACATATCCTCGTTCTTTGTGTCGGGGAGTATTATCCCAGTCGGTGAAGGCGCAAGGAATCATCTTTGGGGTATCATGAGCAGGACGAAGTTGTAGTATTTTATTCCAAGTCTCGTCATAATCAGCTTTAGTTACTTCTGTAGTTCTCTTTTGTGGAAGTAAACTGCGGCGGATATGCAATATACGTTTTATCTCACGTGAATATTTCATCAATTTAGGAAATGTTCCTTGATTCTTTTTGTTGCTGAAATACATATTGACATATCCCGGATTCATTTCTACGCCATAGTCAAATAATGTATGGTCCCACGAATCATCGAAACTTGAAGACGCACTTTGATAAATATAAGTCAATCCGTTCAATCCTGCATCCTTTGCCATTTGAGTCCACAAATCCAACATCATTTTCAGTTTGCGAATCAAATTCGGAACATAAATCACCATGATGGGTTTGTTATTCTCACGCATATAACGCGGGTCTTTGAAGAAAGGCAACATATAATTAAAATGGTTTACCCAATCTTTTTCATCATCAAAGTTGTGGGCTATCAATACTCTTGGTGCTCTGTCCGATGCTTTCCAAGCATCCGTCCAATCATGATTGGCCCACGAGATGCAATATTTTATATCAATCTCAGGATGCGCTAACAACATTTCCATTGGTTTTTCCAACAGCAAATGCCCATTGAACCAATAGTGATACATACAGAAACCGTATATACCATGCTCACGGGCAATCTTACACTGCCACTTCAGCGTTTCCACATCACTCAAATCATAATAATTATCATTCAGCGGTACACGTGGCTGGTTATGACCTTCAAACAGCGGTTTTGCTCCTTTTACATTCACCCATTCCGTGAACCCCTTTCCCCACCATTTATCATTCTCCGGAATAGTATGGAATTGCGGAAGATATACCGGTATTACTTTCATAAAAATTATATTTGATTATTCGTTATTTAATTGTCTTTACAACTTTAGCTGGGCATCCAGCAGCTATACAGTATGGAGGAATGTTTTTGGTGACTACAGCATTGGCTGCAATAACAGCCCCATCGCCTATCGTAACATTGGGCAAAACTGTTGCTTTGTCGCCAATCCAAACATTTCTTCCAATTATTACAGGCCCCGACGAACTGATTTTTCTAAGTAAAGGATTGGTGTCAAGTTCTTCCGCACGATTATGTCCATGCCCATTGTCTGTGATTAACACAAAACGTCCTGTCAACAAACCGTCACCAATCTCTATCCGCCGGGCGCAAGTTATATGAGAATACTCGCCTATGGATATATTGTTACCTAAAATCATTTCAGGATGCAGCCCTGAAGCTGGACTGCACTCCAACACGCAATGCGACATAATAGAAACATTTCGTCCTACAGTGATATATTGAGAATTCAGCAAAGATAACTGGGGAGCTAACTTACTTCCTAAGCCAAATGATTTAAAATGTCCTTTTTGCCGCCCTGTTACTATTGCACGGCGAAACACATACCATAAGAAATCACCTTTTGTACCTATCACTGCCAGCAATCTGCCTATCCAAAAGCCAAGTAAGAAAATAGCGTCAACGATTGCTTTCATTGATAATCCGGCGATAAATTTGTACTAATGTTTGTTTGATATGCTCTGGATTATGGCGTTGTAAAGCCTGTTTTCTTGCTTCATTTCCTAATGCTTCAGCCAACCCCTTTTCCTGTACTATTTTTTTTAGTAAAGTCGCCAAAGTGTAAGGATCATTGGCAGGGAATAAAATGCCGCTTACTCCATCTTTTATCAAAGAAGAGATACCTCCTACATGAGTTGCCAACACTGGCGCTCCTAATATCTGTGCCTCGCAAAGACTATTTGGCGAATTGTCAATGTAACTGGTGTGTACATAGCACGATGCCTTGCAAATGGCTTCGACCAAATCTTCGGACGATACTGTACCCATTATCTTTACATGCACCTGTTCTGCTTTTATTCCATATTTATGCTCAAAAAAAAGCATTTCCGGAATGCCGTAAACTTGCCATTCAAAATCAAAATCAGTAAACCTGCAAAGTAGTTGAGCCGTCTTCAAAATCAAATCACAGCCCTTATACCAAGGACGTGAAATAACACTGACAAAGATTTTTTTCTGCCCTGTCTGCCAAGACCAACGTTCTTTCCCTTGTAAAAAAGAATCACGTAATGCTTCTTCGCAATGAAAATAAGTAGCACCTGGATGAAATAAATCAATAAGTCCTTTATCCCAATCTGTACGTCCCATGAAGTAGCGACAATGTTGGATTGTATTAATTTCCTTTTCTGCATTTTTTCGGAAAGCGGATTCTGAACGTAAACCAATATAACGATAGCGCCAACTCAACCCTTTTTGTGTAAAGAAATCAATAGAACTCATTCCAACAGGGAACAGAGCATTATGGTACGGAGGCAAACATCCCTGTATGTGAATTACAACAGGTATATCTGTTTCACCACAAATCACACCAAATTCATTTTCACTTCCGAAAATTTGTATCAAATCTGGCTTGAAGTCTGTAATAATCCGCTTGTAAGTTTTAAGATTCCCCTGAGTTATAGGATAATATATTGTTTTTCCTTTTTCATAACAAAATATTGAATTAGGAAAGTTAAAAGCAACCCCCAATTCTACATCTGGCACTTCTTGTACAATTCGTTCCAATGAAGCAATCCATCCACCACCATTATGTCCGTTGCTGTGAGGGTTGAACAAGGATGGAGTTACAGAAAACCAAAGAATTCGCATATTAGTGTCTGTTTGAGTTTGATAAAAGAGTCTTGATATTCAAGTGCTCTAATTTTTGAACAATAAATAGCCAAATCATGACTATAACTGCCAAATCAATAATTAAAGTCAAGATGTCATTTGACACATATTGATGTATAAAAAAGGCGATGGCAGCTATAACCATGCAATAAAACATAAAAGGTAAAGTGTATTTCAATTGCTCGCTATATTTCATATTTACAATGCGGTTGGTATAATACATATTAATAAACAATTCTATGCCACAATATAGCACACGTCCCCAACACATGATTATTATTCCAAAAGGAAGGGTTCCGAATAAAATAAGTAATCCTATAATTTTCTTAATCACCTCTATCTTGAAAAACAAATCAGAACGACCTGATACTTGCAATACATTTAAATTTAGTATATGGACAGGATACCACATATATGAAATGCAGAGAATTTGCATGACAGGAACACAATTAATCCATTTTTCAGTCAAGATTAATCTTACCAACGGCTCAGCGGAAATTAAAATAAAAGTCATAATAGGAAATACAAAAAAGCAGACAGTTCTCAATATTTTTATAAACACGTTACGTAGTCTCGGATTATCGTCCTGTATTTCCGCCATTATTGGAAATGTAACCCGTTGAATGACACCTGTAATGTTGCTTGAGGCGTATGACGCAAATTGCTCTCCTCTATGATACAAGCCAAGTGTTTGGGCTTGGTAATATTTACCGATAATAATGCTATAAAGATTTCTATAAATAGTCTCAAGAATACCTGCCAATAATAGTTTCGAGCCATAACCAAATAGGCTTTTGAAACTTTCTGTAGAAAAGCCTGTCGTTGGTCGCCATTGTGCGACAAACCATAAAATCATTGTGCGAACTATCGATACAGATAACATTTGACCGACCAAAGCCCAAACCCCGAATCCCGTCACAGCCATAATGATACCAATGCATCCTGATATAACAGCTGCAAATAGAGATACTTTCATGAGAGTCTTGAAATCTACCTTAATGCTAAGTATAGATTGCTGAACAATGGAAAAGGCGCCCCAAATGAGAGTGGTACCGACCACTTTTGTTATTTCCTCTAGTTCGCTGATTCCATAAAAACTTGCAATGAAAGGGGACGAAAAATATAAGATTCCATACATCAATATACTTACTGCTATATTGAAATACAGGGTAGTTGAAAAATCTATTTCCGTTCGGTCTTTTTTTCTTATCAAGGCATTGGAGAATCCTGAGTCTATGACCGATTGCGATATAGCCATGAATATAGCAAGCATGGCAATAATGCCATATTCGTTAGGAGACAATATACGGGCTATCACCAAACCGATTACAAAGTTGACTCCAGCAGTGGCAAATCGTTCTATTCCACTCCATGCTATACCTTTTAAAGTCTTTCCTTTTAATGATTCAGACATTATTTTGGGTTTTGCGCTTTAATATCGTTATAACAGGTGATATAAAGAATCTGACCGCTTTTGTAAAAAGTGCGTCTATCCTAAAATTATCGAAACAGGACTGTCTGGCACACTCTATTGGTATGCAGACTGCCATAATGATAAAAGCGATGATTAACAGATGAACAATCTTTATATCTGCAAAATTTTCATTCAGAAAAATCCACAATTTTTCTTTTAATATAGGATGCTCATGGATAAGATACACTCCTAACATATAGGGAGATAACTTGGAAATAATTTTTATAGCATTGGATTCTTTCATTTTTAGAAAGAACAAGAAAAGAGAAACAGAAGCGATAAACAATAATGGTCCGTTGTAAAATCCCCAATAGCCCACAATGTTCAGTTTACTTCCATTGACAGGAAAGCTTATTATAAATAATAGGGAAGAGGTTGTTATGAATGTAATCCCTGCATGTTGTTTCCATTCGGGTATGAGGCCACTGCCCCCCCCCATGCAAATGTATGTATCCAGCAAACATAAATAGGAAAATGAACCATATAAGGGAGAAACCTCCCTTTAATCCTTGTAACTGTATGATAGAGGTTATAATAAAAAAAGAGACAAGCATTGTCTGGTATTCTTTTTTAGACATGCTTCTTGCCCATTTTGACAAAAATGGAGACATAATATACAAACCTAAATATTGGGTAATAAACCAATACGAATCATATCTAATTGGCATCAGCACGTGAATGAGGTTCTTGGCACTAAAAGTTTCATAATGCAAAACAATAAGAGTCACATATATTGATACGGAATAGAAAAATGCACTTAACCATAGTTTTATTACTTTTTCCCAATTCGTAGTTTCCCTTGTTGTTTTGACAAGAAAATAGCCAGAAATCAACACAAAAACATTTACCCCATTGTATACCACTTGATACACAAAATCCGTGATGCAAAAATTTATTGGATTGTTATTTAATTTATATTCATTTGTTGCCAAATTTAAAATACAATGGTTTAGCACAATAAAAAACATTGCAATACACCTAAGACATTCTATATTGGGCATTCTTTTCCCTATTGTCTTCATATTATTTATGTTATAATGGTCTATATTATTAATAAATCTAATTGCAATTCATCTATTCTGTCCATTAGAGAAATCTTTTGCGATAGCCCAAAAACAACCATTTTTCATGTTCACAATCTCCCTTTATACATCTCCTCATAATACCTCTCATACTCCCCGGAAGTAATATTATCCATCCACTCCTGATTATCGAGATACCAACGGACAGTCTTTTCGATGCCTTCCTCAAATTGCAGACTCGGTTCCCAACCTAATTCTTTCTGAAGCTTAGTGGAGTCGATGGCATATCGTGCGTCATGACCAAGGCGATCGGTAACGTAGGTAATCAAATTCAAATCTTCTCCTTCCTTGCGTCCCAGCAAGCGGTCAACAGTCTTGATAACGACTTTGATGATATCAATGTTCTTCCACTCGTTGAAACCGCCGATATTGTAGGTTTCCGCTACCTTTCCCTTGTGGAAGATAAGATCGATGGCACGAGCGTGGTCTTCCACAAAAAGCCAGTCACGCACGTTCTCCCCTTTGCCATAAACCGGAAGCGGCTTGCGGTGACGGATATTGTTTATGAAGAGCGGAATCAGCTTTTCAGGAAACTGATACGGTCCGTAGTTATTGGAACAATTGGTTACAATGGTCGGCATACCGTATGTGTCGTGGTAAGCACGGACAAAATGGTCGCTGCTTGCCTTGCTGGCTGAATACGGGCTGTGTGGATTGTACTTCGTAGTTTCATAGAAGAAATCATCGCCGTATGCCAAATGATGTTCGGCAGAAGAGGCTGTCGTTGTAAACGGAGGCTTGATGCCTTCGGGATGGTTCATTGTCAACGCACCATATACTTCATCCGTGGAAATATGATAGAACCGCTTGCCCTCATACTTTTCAGGTAGGGATTCCCAATAGAGTTTGGCGGCTTGCAGCAAGGACAATGTTCCCATCACGTTGGTACAGGCAAATGTAAACGGGTCTTTAATGCTTCTATCCACATGGCTTTCTGCTGCCAAATGGATAATGCCGTCAATGTGTTCATCCTGCATCAATTTATAGAACGACTCAAAGTCGCAAATATCCATTCTTACGAACTTGTAATTGGGCTTGCCTTCAATGTCTTTCAGGTTTGTCAAGTTTCCGGCGTACGTCAGCTTATCCAAATTAATGATATTATACTCCAGGTACTTGTTAACGAACAAACGTACAACGTGTGATCCGATGAATCCAGCTCCGCCAGTGATTACTATATTTCTTTTTGCCATATTATTTTTTGTTTTTCAGGTTAGCGATACACTGTTTTAGCGACTCCGTCCAATAGGGAATGCGGATACCGAATGTCTCTTTGATTTTAGTCTTGTCAAGGACGGAATAGGCAGGACGAGTGACCGGACTTGAGAACTCGTTGCTGTGACAAGGCTGTACATCACAGGCTGTGGTGCCGTTGTATGCGGCAATCACCTTGGTAAAATCGAACCAAGAACAAACTCCTTCGTTGGAATAATGGTAAACTCCTGTCTTTGCATAAGGATAGTTGACTCTTACTGCCGCATAATCTTTCAACACAGTTTCAATGGCTTTTGCCAAGTCAAGAGCGTATGTCGGTGTACCGCATTGGTCGAACACTACTTTCAGCTGCGGTTTGGTAGCGGTAAGGCTCATCATGGTTTTACAGAAATTCTTGCCGAACTCGCTGTACAGCCAAGCGGTCCGGATAATCACATGTTTGCAGCCAGTAGCGATGATCTTCTGCTCACCATGCAACTTGGTCAAGCCATAGACTCCTGTCGGAGTACCTTGCTGGTCTTCCTTGCAGGGGACATTATACGGCTCTTTACCGAACACATAGTCAGTAGAAATCTGCACCAGCAAGCCGTTGACTTCTTTCATGGCGGTAGCCAGATTTTCGGGAGCTTCGGCATTTAGTTTCTCTGCCAGTGCCTCGTTGCTTTCGGCTGCATCCACATTGGTATAAGCGGCACAGTTCACGATTGCATCTATGCGCTGTTCTGTCACCATCGATTTCACTGCGTTCAAATCAGTAATATCCAAATAGGCGGTTTCTACTCCTTCCACCTCATTCACATCCGTAAATATATAGCAGTCTTGGCTGTGTTCAGCTATGATCCGCATTTCGTTGCCCAACTGTCCGTTGGCACCTGTCACTAATATATTCATCTCACTCAAACTCTGGATATAAATTTACATGATAATCAAAAGGTGAGTCAAAGTCTTTCAGACAGAGATGCTTTATGTCTTTATCTGAAAGAATGGCACTTTCGGTTGGAATTTGCCAGTCAATACCGAGGCTTGAATCCTTGATGCTGATGCCACCGTCCGCTTCGGGAGCATAAAAGTTATCGCATTTATACTGGAATATTGCTGTTTCGCTCAATACCGCAAAACCGTGGGCAAATCCTCTCGGCACAAAGAACTGACGATGATTGTCTTCGCTCAGTTCCACAGCTACATGCTGACCGTAAGTGGGACTTCCTTTGCGTATATCCACAGCCACATCCAGTACACTGCCTTTCACGCAACGCACCAGTTTACTTTGGGCAAAAGGAGGACGCTGGAAATGTAAGCCGCGCATCACGCCATAAGAAGACATGCTCTCATTATCCTGCACGAAATTGATTTTCCTGACTTTCTTTTCAAACTCCCGTTGTGAGAAACTTTCAAAGAAATAGCCTCTGGCATCATTGAACACCTTGGGTTCGATGATGACCACTCCCTCTATATTTGTTTTTATTACTTCCATATCAATCCAAATTTTTCTTTCCGGTTCTCTCTACTTCATCTATGACCTTTAACAGGTACTGCCCGTATGGATTTTTTAGCATCGGTTGTGCCAACTGGCGCATTTTCTTGCAGTTAATCCATCCTTTACGGTATGCGATTCCCTCCAGACAAGCGACTTTCAGCCCTTGTCGTTTCTCTATCACCTCAATATAAGTCGATGCCTCTGACAAGGAATCGTGCGTACCAGTATCCAGCCAGGCGAATCCCCGTCCCAATGTTTGGACTTTCAGTTCCTTGTCATCCAGGAAACGCTGGTTTACAGTCGTAATCTCCAGTTCGCCACGTGGGGAGGGCTTAATATGTTTCGCCACATCCACTACCTTGTTGGGATAGAAATACAACCCGACAACGGCGTAATTTGATTTTGGTTCTTTCGGTTTTTCTTCAATAGAGAGACAATTTCCTTCTGCATCAAATTCCGCCACGCCATAGCGTTCCGGGTCACTCACCCAATAACCGAATATGGTGGCCTTTCTCTCTTCCTTCGCCGTGCGGACTGCATCTTGCAGCATGGCGGTAAAACCGCTACCGTGAAAGATATTGTCTCCCAATACAAGGCATACAGAATCGTTCCCGATAAACTTTTCTCCAATGATAAATGCCTGTGCCAAACCATCCGGCGAGGGTTGTTCCGCATACTCGAAATGAACGCCATAGTCCGAACCATCGCCGAGAAGCCTCTTGAAACCGGGTAAATCATGGGGTGTCGATATAATCAGGATATCTCGAATACCTGCCAACATGAGTACTGATATCGGATAATAAACCATGGGTTTGTCGAAAATAGGGAGTAACTGCTTACTCACTCCTTTGGTAATAGGATACAAGCGAGTTCCACTTCCGCCTGCCAGTACAATTCCTTTCATAAATTATAATGTATTAGTATTCAACTCGTCCAATAGCTTTGTCTGGTTATGTTTTATTGGGGAGAAAAGCATTTGCTGATAACGATGACAAGAATGCGTGTCGCCTCCCATTCTATCATACATCCCATTTCTTAATATCCATTCAGCTTTTCCTTGCACACGTTTTCCGTACATGCCCGCCAGCGATGGCAGATTCAACTGAAACGAAACATGTCCCTCTTTCAAAACCTTATAGTCTTCTTTCTGCATATATTCGTATCGTTCCGGATGTGCCAGCAAAGGATAATAACCTTTCTTTTGGATGCGTTGCAGAACGGACAACAGATCCATCGGAGGGTTGAAGTAGGAGGTCTCCACCAACAAAAAACGTTTTCCTTCTTCCAAAGGAAGCAAATCCTCTTTCTCCAATCGTTCTTCAAAAAGATTATCGATCATATATTCCGCAGCAAGCTTCAGCTCCACCGCGCCACGGTACTGCTGCAACACTTCCCGGAACTTACGCTGCAGCGCAAGGGTCTCGTTGGGGATATCTTCCATGATGTGGGGTGTGAGCCATACTCTACGAATCCCTTGTTGCTCCATTTCCCGCAAAATTTGCAGAGACTCTTCCATAGATTGTACACCGTCGTCTACTCCGGGAAGCAGGTGACTATGGCAATCCACCATACCTTTGAGTAAGTCACTTCGAGAAAGGACTGTTGTTTTATGAAACAACCACATGATTACTTGGACCTGCCATTGTTTCCATAATAAGAACCGCTTCCATAACCATACTGGTAGCCGTAACGATAACTGTAACGTCCGCCAGCACTTTTCGTTCCATTGAGGATTACAGACATGTTCTTGTACTTCTTTTCTCGGTAAATATTTTCCAATTCTGAAAGCATGCTGCGCTCCAACAGGCCTGCACGTACCACAAAAATCGTACGGTCGGCCAATTTCTCTATGATTTGCGTATCGGCTACCAGCTCAATTGGTGGACAGTCAATCAATACAACATCATATTGCAACTTTAAGGTATTGATTGCTTCCCGTAACCGGTCATCGAACAACAATTCAGTCGGATTAGGGGGAATAGTACCAACAGGGATGAAACTAAATGAAGCATGTTTCTCATCCGTAACAATAATATCCGAAAGTTTGTCGATCTGTCCTCCTAAATAATTACTCAAACCAATTTTGGGCGAATGGATATAAGCTGAAGCAGAGGCATGGCGAAGGTCGCCGTCGATAACCAATACTTTTTTATTTTTGATGGCAAGACTCATGGCTATGTTCATGGTCAAAAACGATTTTCCACTTCCCGGATTGAACGAGGTGACTACAATCACATTAGAGGATTGGTCTTTGCCAATCATGAACTCCAGATTGGTACGCAAGACACGAAAAGCCTCATTCATGATGTCACGGTTTCCTTCTTTAACCACAATGGTATGTGCCTCATGTGATTTTACTCTTTTCTTACCACGTATAGACAAAGGAATCTCTCCGATAAAAGGAACGCTCAAGCCTTCCAGGTCTTTTCTTCCACGAACACGGGTATTCATGTTTTCACGCATGAACACAATGACTACCGGTATCAATATACCCAAGGCAAAAGCCACCAAGAAAATGTTCTTCTTTACGGGAGCGGTAGGAATCATGCTTCCTCCAGGCTTTGTTATAATACGGGTATTGTAGGCCGTAAATGCCTGAGAAAGCTCGTTCTCCTCACGTTTTTGTAACAGATATAAGTAAAGTGACTCCTTCACCTTTTGTTGGCGTTCCACGCTAAGCAGGTATTTGGACTGCTTCGGGTTGGAGGCAATCTGCGAGGTTGCCTGCCCCCCAATGGTCTCCAAACTTCTGATTTGTGCGCGTAAAGCTACCATTTGGTTGTCAATGGAAGTGATCAAAGCGCTTCGCATATCATCCAACGACTTGTCCATTTCCCTGACTAAGGGGTTCTTGGCACTACTGTGAGACACCAAGCTATTGCGCTCCAATAACTTGGTATTATATTCATTCAGTTGTGTGGCAAGGCTTGCATTTTCAATGCCGGAATTGGCAGGGAGTAACTGATGTTTATTGTTTTCATTGGTCAAATAGTTCTTTATGTATCGGGCCATATATGCCTGGTTGTTCAATTCACGAATTGCAGCATTGGCTTCATTGGCTTGAGTCATATACATATTTGCCGCCGCCTGTACATCCGGCAGCAAATGCTCACTTTTGAAAGAAGATATATCATCATCCACATTGCCAAGCTCACCCTCAATCACACCCAAACGCTCATTGATGAACATGGATGTACTAACCGCTATCTGATTCTTGTCCCTTACCCAGTTCTCATTGTAAACGGATATAAGGGTATTGAGCACATCTTCCGCCCGTTGGGTGGACACATCCTGGAAAGACAACGTGATGATATTGGACTTCTCATCGTTCTGGGATATATTCAAGCGAGCAGAACAACCAGCTGATGCCGCAGACAAAGACTGGCGGGTTACATAAATTGTGCTTACCGTTTTATCTGAATAGGCAGCCGATGGAATAACGACAATAGGGCCTAGGGGGCTTTGAATACTGTCATTCAAATTGCCTTTCACAAAACCATCATTTTCTATTTCTGTCCCATTCCGTGTAAAAGAGGATAATTCCACTGCACCATCCTTTGCCAGATGCAGTTCGAAAGTTGCGGATTCATTCTCGGAAAGATTAGGAATCACCACCTGGACAGGAAGTTGGTTTCCATACACAGTCTGTTTATGAAAACGTCCGTCTGTCTGATAATTCATTTCCAAATGCAATCGAGACACCACTTCACGCATGATGTCGGGAGACTTCAAAGTTCCCATCTCGTTATAAACGTTGGTGTTGGTCGTGAACAGTCCCAGATCGGAAAAAGACTCCATATCCGTAGAAGAAGATTTCCCTTTGGAATCGTCCTTAATCAAAATAGAGGCAGTTCTGACATATACCGATGGGGTTCTCAACAGATAAAAGGTCGCAACCCCCAAACATAAGGCCAATGAAATGGCAAACCAGTGCCATTTGTTGAGACAGAGGTAAAATAAATCCTGTATGGTAATGAAATCCTGCGTATTTTGTACTGTTGATTTATTCTGAATAGTAGCCATTTCTCTTTTTTATTTAGCGATAAGTACAGCGATGGAGGTCAATAAAGAAGCCAGGGAAATCCAGAAAGAGGTGCTGCGCACATTGTTCCCGTTTACGGTAGACTGACGGGCTTTGGTAGCATTAGGCTCCACATATACCACATCATTCTGTTGCAGATAATAAGCAGGCGAAGTGTAAAGATGCTCGGCAGAGCAAAGATTGACTCCATAAACCCGTTGTTTTCCTTCTTCTTGACGCAACACCAATACCTTTTCCCGCTTTCCGTAGATAGTGAGGTCTCCCGCCTGGCTTAAGGCATCCAGGATTGTAAGGTTATCCTTGTCGATACTAAAACGGCCGGGATTGTTCACTTCACCCATTACGGCTACGCTGAGATTCATATATTCCACCGTAACGACAGGGTCTTTAATCAAATCATGCGACTGTAGCTCTTTCTTAATATAGGCAGCCACCTCTTCACGGGTCATACCGGCTATGTGAATTTCTCCCAACACGGGAAAGTCAATGTTCCCTTTGGAATCTACCGTATAACCGGACACACCACGATTAGAACCGGAAGAGCCCTCCATGCCAATCTGTTGAGAAACAATCGGCAAGTTAAACAGGTTGGTCAGGCGTAAATCCTGGCTGTTGACTAAAATAGACAATTTGTCTTTCGGTTGAATCTTAATCTCTACCGGAGCAGTCAGCGCCAATTCGCTTTCGCCCGGACGTAAATCTTGAAAATAAGTGACTTCTTTTGAAGTTGAGCAAGCTCCTAAAAACAGGAGTAATATTGCCCCAATTAAATTTTTGCAAAAATTCATATTGATATAAAACTATAGTTTCGAATGAGCTATATGGATTCTACGGGTTAACCATAGATTACCCAAGGTCCATATAAAGATATCCAGTACTAAAAGTAAGGTTACATTTATATAACGTGAAAGCAGAATATTGCACAGTGTAAAACAGACAGATACCAGTACAATGGCAATCATAACTGTACGCTGTCTCATGCCAACAGCAAGCATTTTGTGATGGATATGGTTCTTATCTGGCAAAAAGGGATTCTTTCCGTTTCGCACACGGTGCAAATAAACCCGTACCACATCAAAACAGGGAATGATAAGCGGTGAATAGGCTAAAAAGAAAGCATTAGGCTGTTGCATAGAGGGATTTACCGGAAACCCGTCAAGCAGTTTCAGACTTAAAATGCAAGTCATCATACCAATCGTCAAGCTGCCGGTATCACCCATGAATATTTTATTCTTTTTGGCAGGATCTCCGAATACGTTATAATAGAAAAAGGGGACGAGCACTCCAAGTGTCGCAAAAGCGAGCAGGGCATAAATGTATTCGCCTATTATAAAAAACACCAATCCATAAAAAAGCATAGCCACTCCACACAACCCGGAAGCCAATCCGTCTATCCCATCTATCAGATTGATTGCATTGATAATAAATACCACGGCGAATAAGGTAATGGGATATCCAATCCATTCAGGAAGAGCGTGAATAAACAGCAAACCGTGCAGGTCATTGATCCACAACCCGCCTGCAATGACTAGTACCCCACAAATAATCTGTATGGCGAACTTGGCACGGTATCGTATGCCAATCAGGTCATCAGCCATCCCAACCAGATAAAGCATCATAATAGTGCAGAAGCCGAATGCCAACGGACGGCTTTCATTCCCGACTTTATCAAGAAATTGACCATCCCCCAACAACATACTGATTCCCAAAGCAAGTGCCACCGAGAAAAAAACAACCGGTTTGAAGGCTATCCCTCCTAAACGGGGTACTACCCCCTGATGGATCTTCCGTTCATCAGGCACATCAAACAGACGCTTACGAAATGATATCAACAAGATCTGTGGAATCAAGACGCCGGCACAAAATACGCTCAAGGCGAATACAAATAAGGAATTGACAACCCAAAAGGCACTGGGATTGTCCATTACATTCGAAATAACAGTCATAAATATCGTATCAGACAAATTGAATATATTCAGGAAGAACCTCCACACCAACAGCGAGATAACCCTTTAATTCGACAAGTAAGCGTTTTATCTTGCTGCCTCGTATTTTAAGCAAACAGCCCTCATACCCATTGAGGGAGCCTCCTATAATCCGAATTTTACGTCCGCACATCTGAGGGGTTATCTCTTCCGGCAAATAATATTTGGGTGAATCGGAACTGCTGACGGCTTGTATGAATCTGTCCATTTCCAAATCAGACACAGTCATAGGTTCCCGGAACGTATTCCGCAACCAACGGTATTGAAGCGTTTTGGTTCTTTCCACAATGGAGTCCAAATGCCAACGGGAATCATAAACAAAGAGCAAATCTTGAATGACCGGAACTTTCTCACGTACCTTTTTACCCTTTTGCAAAATGATTTGCCACTTCAAGGGGACAAATACCTTTACACCCGCTTCTTGCAATTGTTTGTATGCCGGATTTTTAGCATTGCACCGTTTCAAATCACGCATGACATACCATTGTGCGTATTCAGTATTTTCCATCGATATGCTTTAGTTTAGGCAAATATTACCAATCCTGCTTGATTGATCTATTTGCTAATAATCAAGCAGTTATATAATACTTTCCAAAAGTAGGAATCTTTTGTTCCTTTAATCATCCCTTGCATCGCTATTCTAGAAGGCAAGTGTTCACTTATGCTAAAACATACTACTCTTCTTAAGAGAAGTACATCTTTTAGTTATAAAGCGATAATAACTTGATAAACAAAGTCATGTTAGAGGATATATGGGGATAATTGTTTTTCATTTTACGCATTATGTTGAAGATTCTTAAAAATAAGTAGTAAAAAAAAGTTCACTTTATGCCTTGATTTTTAGATTTTTTCGTACTTTTGCAAGCGAAATATACTTCTCTTAAGAAGATAAAGTGACCATAGCTACTCTTTCAAGTTCATTATATAGATGTACTTCTCTTAAGAAGATATGTACCTTTTTCGGTATTTATTTATATAGACATCAAAATGAGACTATTTGCCTTGTCTACAATAGATGTGTCTAAAGAGGCAAGATAAATTCGGGTAGTTTGCTCCGAATCATGTCCCAGTGCCTCACTGATGACAGGCAAAGAAACATTTTTACTTTGGGCAATGCTGGCCCAAGCATGGCGGGCAACATAGGTGGTAAGTGGAATACTCAGACCCATTTGTTTGCCAATGTATTTCAGATTCCTGTTGATACGGTGCGCTTCATTTTGATATTGATGCCATTCGTCCACACCATTGTTCTGAATAATTGGTAGCAGGTAGGAAGTTTCAGAGGTATTGTATTTATCTGTAAGTTCCTGCATGGGCTTTTCCCATTTGATAAACAATTGCTGACCGGTTTTTTTTCTCCGATAGGTCAGGATTCCATTCTGGAGATCTTTCTTTTTCAGGAATGCCATATCCACAAAGGACATTCCACGTGTATAAAAGCTGAACATAAAGATGTCTCTGGCAAAAATGAGAGACTTCTTATTAAGATCCAAATCCCGTATTCTTCGAATCACGCTGAGGGAAACCGCCCGTTTCTTCGTTTTGTCTATGCCGGTATAGACATGCTTGAAGGGATTTCGTTGAACAACAAGCCCTTCATTCACGGCCCGGTTATAAATGGCCCTGAGGTTACGCATATAATACGAACAGCTATTCGGGCAGATGCCATTCCCTTTGAGCCAGTTTTCATAGGCTATCATCTGATTGGAATCCACTTCATCCAACGGGACATCTCCACGGTTATTCAAGTAACGTTCAAAGCTGTTCAAGGCACTCTGATAGGTACCAGCTGTACGCACCTTACCTATTTGCCTCAATTCAGCCAGCAGTTCTTTTCCATATAAAAGAAAGGTGGAATTTCCTTCAGGAGTAGTGTAAAGTTCTATTATACGGTCCACAGTGAAAGGGCTGTCTTCCTGATTCAATCGGTTGATGCATTTCTTTATTCGGAAAAGGTCTTTATCAATTTGATTTTTTAATGCGGCAAGATAGCTTTTGCGGCCTTCTCCACTTCCTGCCGAGACATTGATTTTACCGGAAGCAGAAATCCACTCACTTGGAAACAGTTTGTAACCAGTGCGGATATGCCGTACTTTACAATGATGAATTATTTGATAATGAACCGTTCCCTCTTTAAGGATAACGGATGAAGGACTGAATTTTACTTTTACACTAGTCATAAACAATCAATTATTAGTTCGTTAATACAATTATAACCAATATCACCCAGCCAGAAATTGGTTTAACAGTTCACTTCCAATATATCTCATTTGCTTAAGGTGACAATTACAAGACAACGAACTATAATCACTATCTCTATTCGACTTTATTATGATCCAGCAGTTGTTTGATTCTTCCTACCCTCAATCAAAAGAAGCGGGGAAAGCAGGGAGAGAAACTATAAGACCTGTTTATTGATAAGGTGGTAAAATTGAAAAGGTTATACAAAGCATCACTTCCGCTCTTCTTTTTCTCTTGAGGCAGGAAAATAAAATCCAATCACAATCAATACTACCAATTATCCCGACTATGATAAGATGTGAACCAGTCCTGACAACTATTATCAATCAACAAAAACATCCTTAATCTCACAACCCAAATTCAGACAGCACTATAAAGACCGGAATAATAAAAAATCTCTAATCGTTTTTCTTTTATCCCACCATTCACAGTTCCGGATGAAATGATTGTCGGCAGAAAATGTATAAAACCATGCCGATACTATTCATCCAGTTAAGAATATGGTGATTGACAAGTAAACGACAACTTCATTTGGTCAGGGGTAGATCAGAGACAGAAGCCTATACGAAGTAATGAGTATGACATAACCGTAGGATGGAATAAATTATTTACATAAATGCTTACTCTTTAAGCTTTTGTACATCATTTGCACACTTATTTATTCCACCTTGTCTTCCAGTT
>ENA-OXIT01000107-OXIT01000107.1-human-gut-metagenome-genome-assembly--contig:-NODE-107-length-33600-cov-7.708_pt1 | contig 33600 bp, 30 predicted proteins | sample MGYA00249817_ERZ652362 | MGnify/ENA primary metagenome ERZ652362 (study PRJEB26925, sample SAMN05826634) | human gut metagenome | biome: ENVO:2100002; feature: ENVO:00000062; material: ENVO:00002003... | reverse complement strand
CTGTAGTACCACCCGAAAAAGAAACTGCCGCATCTCTGAGGGGAAAATGCGAATCTATGAGCAGTTCCAAAAGAGCCTGTCTGCAAAGGAAAACGCAGATTTTTTGAAAAATGAATACGGCTGGGGCGGCGTTTATCCCGCTATCACCGGCGCAGGAATTGACGAACAGCACGACGGCAAGGGCATCCGTATTTCTAAAGGTATCGGAAGTGATAAGCCCCACATCGACCTGAAATGGAGTCAAGTGGAGAAGCGTATTGCCGAGCTGATAAGGCTCGACCGCTACCTGAACCCCAAGGAGATGGCGCAATATCCCGAATGGTTGAAACAGCAGGAAGGACGCCGTGCAGAGCTTGCCGAGGAACGCAGGAACAGAGAAATCCTCTCTGTAGTACCACCCGAAAAAGAAACTGCCGCCAAGTCGGAGCCTGCCGAGTATGCCTACCACCTCGGTGATAAGGTGTATCTCGGTGCCGGTGAATTTGAGATCCTGCATTTTGACGATGAGCGTGTGATGCTCTATGATACGCAGTTTCCGCTTTTCAACAAGGAAATGACGAGAACTGAGTTCGACAGCAAGGTGCAGGAGAACCCGCTGAATGACCATTTGAAGGTCGCTATTAAACAGCCCGAAGAAAAGGCGGTTGAGTTCGACATCGGGATGGGCTATCTCGGCAACGGACTGACCGTTTGGAACCGTGCCGTGGAGGTCAATGGGGACTATCAGAACATTGCCCACATCTCCCCCGAAGGTGAGATTACCTTCTATGTGCAGGACTTGCCGCAGAGCGTTGTGGAGCGTATCAGACAGGCGGCAGAAAGAGAAAAGCCAAAGGATGCTGCTTCGCCGGAGTTCTATCAGGCGTATCTTAAAACCAAAGCAGACAATCCGAGTAGCCTTTTGCTCTATCAGGTGGGCGACTTCTTTGAAGCCTATGCCGATGATGCAGAGGTCGTCGGGGCTGCTCTTGAGCTGACACAGACTACTCGTGCCAGTGGTCATAACACCCGTGTCCCTATGGTGGGATTTCCGCAGCACCGCTTGGAAACCTACCTTACAATGCTGACCGACAGAGGGTACGATATAGAGGTCAACGCCTTAGAGGACGGTAAACGCATTACCCGCACCGTGGTTTCCACCACGAAGGAAGCGCCCATCGAGTCCAAACCTATCGGCAGGATCGACTATCTCGGCACGGACGGCAAGGTCGGTGAAAGCATCGAGTACACCAGCCCGTATAGCTTTGAGAAGGACATCAAGGAGGAAAACTACTACGGTGCGCCGATGAGTATTTTTCTGTATAAGGACAAGGACGGCAACACCATTCCGCACAGTTTTATCACCCAGCTTGACCCACCGCCCAAGGGCTTTGAGATCATCGACAGCCCGTATTTGCCGGAAAATCCTCTGGACAAGGCGAAGCATCTCATTGATGATTTTTGCCGTGAGGAGTATCAGCGTGAGGATGGTGCGGACTATACCGACCTTGCTGATGTCGGCGTTGCCTACACCACGACTGAGGACGACAAGCACGAAATACAGGCAAGGGTCAACCTTGTGGATTTCCGCATCGAAACTCTTGCAGACGGCAAAGTCGTCCGCAGTGAGCAGTATGCGTCCCTTGAAGAACTGACCGAAAAAGGACTGCAAGCACTGTCCTTTGATGACCTTGTTTCTCTCTCCGAGGAAGAACTTGCACAGGTGGAAGCACCTCTTGCACCCGCTTGGGAGCATCCGAAGAAAAGCCGGGTGCAGTCCTTTGACATTCATCCCGAAATCCCAATGGCAGACCGGCATACCTTTGACCTTGCTTCTCACGAGGTCGAGGAGGTCAACAAGAAAGAACGCTTCCACCGCAACTATGCGGCAATCACCGTTCTGAAAAGGTGTCAGGAAGAAAACCGCTTCGCCACACCGGACGAGCAGATCATTCTTTCCAAGTATGTTGGCTGGGGCGGTATTCCCGAAGCCTTTGATGAGAGAGCAGGTTCTTGGCAGACAGAGTTCGGGATGCTGAAAAACATCCTGACACCGGAGGAATACGCTTCCGCAAGAGAAAGCACTCTGACCGCTTTCTACACGCCGCCAACGGTTATCAATGCCGTGTATAAGGTGATGAAACAGCTTGGCTTCCGTGAGGGCAACATCTTGGAACCGTCCTGCGGCATCGGGCATTTTATCGGTATGCTTCCCGAAGAAATGAAGGAAAGCAAGATCTACGGTGTGGAGCTGGATACGGTTTCTGCCGGTATCGCACAGCAGTTATATCAAAAGTCCTCTATCGCCGCACAGGGCTTTGAGGAAACCAACCTCCCCGACAGCTTCTTTGATGCCGTTGTGGGGAATGTACCCTTCGGGGATTTCAAGGTTCCTGACAAGCGTTACGACAAGCACAAGTTCCTCGTTCACGACTACTTCTTCGCCAAATCCTTGGACAAGCTCCGTCCGGGCGGCGTAATGGCGCTCATTACGAGCAAGGGTACGATGGATAAGGAAAACTCCGCTGTCCGTAAATATATTGCTCAGCGAGCCGACCTGCTTGGTGCTATCCGTTTGCCGAACAACACCTTTAAGGGTAACGCCGGAACGGAGGTCGTTTCGGACATTCTTATTCTGCAAAAGCGGGACAGGATCATCGACATCGAACCGGAGTGGGTGCAGCTCGACACCACCGAGGACGGCATCAAAATGAACCGTTACTTCGTACAACACCCCGAAATGGTACTCGGTGAAATGAAGATGGTATCCGGGCGGTTCGGACCCGAAGCCACCTGTGTACCCTATGAAAATGCCGACCTTTCGGAACAGCTTGATGATGCCATTACCAATATTCACGGCGAACTGACAGCGTATGAGGTGGAAGATGAGCTTGCCGAGGAGGACACTTCCATTCCCGCCGATCCCACCGTCCGCAACTTCTCATACACCGTTGTGAACGACAAAATCTACTATCGGGAAAACTCCCGTATGACACCGGTGGACTGTTCGGCAACGGCAGAAAACCGTATCAAAGGAATGATCCGCATCCGAGACTCGGTGCGGACACTGCTGGAAATTCAGACCGAAGATTACCCCGACAGCGATATTAAAGCCGAGCAGGAGAAGCTAAACCGGCTCTATGACGAGTTTACGAAGAAGTACGGACTCATCAATAGCCGAGCCAATGTTTCCGCCTTTTCGCAGGACAGTTCTTATTCCTTGCTGTCTGCACTGGAGGTGCTGGACGATAACGGTGAGCTGGAGCGCAAGGCTGACCTCTTTACTAAAAGAACCATCAAGCCGCACACGCCGGTCACAGCCGTGGACACCGCCAGTGAAGCACTTGCCGTATCTATGGGCGAAAAAGCTGCCGTGGATATGGCTTATATGTGTGCGCTGACCGGCAAAACGGAGCAGGAGATTTTCGCAGATTTGAAGGGTGTGATTTTCCTCAATCCGCTTTACGGCTACGGGGACAACTCGGAGCCGAAGTACCTGATGGCAGATGAATATCTTTCCGGCAATGTCCGGGAAAAGCTGGCGCTCGCCAGAAAGTCGGCGGAGCTTTACCCCGAAGATTATACCGTCAATGTGGAGGCACTGGAAAAGGTGCAGCCCAAAGACCTGTCTGCAAGCGAGATCTTCGTCCAGCTCGGTTCTACTTGGGTGCCGGAGGAGATCGTGCAGCAGTTTATGTTTGAGTTCCTTGATACGCCCCGTTGGGCTTACTGGAATATCAAAGTGCATTACTCCAAATTCACTTCCGAATGGAATGTGGAGGGAAAGTCCTACGACCGTGGAAATGTCAAGGCTAACAGCACTTACGGTACGCCACGCATCAATGCTTATCGGATTATCGAGGAAACTTTGAACCTAAAAGATGTTCGTATCTACGACTATATGGAGGATGCCGAGGGCAAAAAGAAAGCCGTCCTGAACAAAAAGGAAACGGCGATTGCACAGGCAAAACAGGAGCTGATCAAGCAGGGCTTCCAAGATTGGGTGTGGTCTGATCCCGCCCGCCGAGAGCAGCTTTGCCGAATCTACAACGAAAGGTTTAATTCCATTCGCCCCCGTGAGTACGACGGCAGCCACATCATTTTTTCAGGAATGAACCCCGAAATTGAGCTTCGGGAACACCAAAGAAATGCGGTGGCGCACATCCTATACGGCGGCAATACTTTGCTGGCACACACGGTTGGTGCGGGCAAGACTTTCGAGATGGTCGCTGCTGCAATGGAGGCGAAAAGACTCGGACTTTGTACGAAATCCCTATTTGTCGTCCCCAACCATCTGACGGAGCAGTGGGCGGCAGAGTTCTTGCAGCTTTACCCCTCCGCCAACATCTTAGTTGCCACGAAAAAAGACTTTGAAGCAAAGAACCGCAGGCGCTTTTGCGGTCGAATCGCCACCGGCGATTATGATGCCATCATCATCGGTCATTCCCAGTTCGAGAAGATCCCGATGAGTATCGAGCGTCAGCAGATGATTTTGATGCAGCAGATGGACGAGATCACCGAGGGTATTGCCGACTTGAAGCGCAACCGTGGTGATAAGTTTTCGGTCAAACAGCTCGAAAAGACAAAGCGCTCCCTGAAATTAAAACTGGATAAGCTGAACGATCAGAGCCGCAAGGACGACACCGTGACTTTCGAGGAGCTTGGCATTGACAGGCTTTTTATCGACGAGAGTCACTACTACAAAAATCTCTATCTCTATACCAAAATGAGAAATGTAGGCGGTATCGCACAGACCGAGGCGATGAAATCCAGCGACCTTTTTATGAAGTGCCGCTATCTTGATGAGCTGACCGGAGGGCGTGGAACAGTCTTTGCTACCGGCACACCCATCTCCAATTCGATGGTGGAACTCTATACCATCCAGCGCTATCTCCAGTATGCCACACTCCAAAAGTACGACTTGCAACACTTCGACTCTTGGGCGGCAATGTACGGAGAAACCGTGACAGCAATCGAGCTGACACCCGAAGGAACGGGATACAGAGCCAAGACGCGCTTCGCAAGATTTAACAATCTGCCGGAGCTGATGGCGATGTTCAAGCTGGTTGCAGACATCAAAACCGCCGATATGCTCCATCTCCCGGTGCCGGAGGTGCAGTACCACAACATTGCCGTGAAGCCGTCTGAAATTCAAAAAAGGATGGTAGAGTCCCTCGGAGAACGAGCCGAGCGTATTCGAGGCGGCGGTGTTTCTGCCAGCGTTGATAATATGCTGAAGGTAACAAATGACGGCAGAAAGCTGGCTCTCGACCAGCGTATGATCGACCCGCTGCTCCCCGATGAGAACGGTAGCAAGGTCAACGCCTGTGTCGGAGAGGTCTACCGGATATGGAGCGAAACGGCAGATCAAAAGTCTGCTCAGCTTCTGTTTTGTGATCTTTCCACGCCGAGAAGTGACGGCTCGTTCAATGTCTACGACGACATCCGAAAGAAACTGATTGCCCGTGGCATCCCTGCTGAAGAGATCAAGTTTATCCACGAAGCCGATACCGAAGCGAAAAAGCAGGAGCTTTTCAAAAAGGTTCGTCGTGGTGAGGTGCGAGTGCTGATCGGCTCCACCGCTAAGATGGGTGCCGGAACCAATGTGCAAAATAAGCTCATTGCCTCTCACGACCTTGATTGCCCGTGGCGACCCAGTGACCTTGAACAGCGAGCCGGCAGAACCGTCCGTCAGGGCAATGAGAACCCTGTTGTCGGGTTGTATCGGTATGTGACGGAGGAAACCTTTGACGCATATTTGTATCAGCTCGTTGAGGGCAAGCAAAAATTTGCGTCACAGATTATGACCAGTAAATCGCCTGTCCGTAGCGCCGACGACATCGACGAAACGGCACTGTCCTACGCCGAAATTAAGATGCTGGCGACCGGCAATCCCTATATCAAGGAGAAGATGGATTTGGATATTCAGGTGCAGAAGCTGCGTCTATTGAAGTCCAGCTACCTCTCCGAGATTTACGCCTTGGAGGACAAGATCATCAAATATTTCCCTCAGCAGATCGCTGTGAAAACGGAGCTGATTTCGGCACTGGAAAGCGACCTTGCCACCGCACAGGAGCACCCGAAACCCACAGATGACCGCTTTGTTGGCATTGAGGTAAAAGGTGCTTTTTGCTCGGAAAAGGCGGAAGGTGGACAGAAAATCATTGATGCCTGCCAGCAGATGAACTCACCTGACCCGATAACCCTCGGCACATATCGTGGCTTTGGATTGGAGCTGTCGTTCGATACGATGGAACGAACCTACAAGGTCAAAATCCGAGGTGCCGCTTCACGCACCATCTCTTTGGGTACCGATCCTGCCGGCAACATCACCCGCATTGATAACGCAATCGAGAAGATCAGCGATAACCTCGAAGTCGTGAAAGCCGATCTGGAAGGCTTGGAAAAGCAGTTTGAGGTTGCCAAGGAGGAAGTGAAAAAGCCCTTCTCCAAGGAGCAGGAGCTGAAAGAAAAGACCGACAGGCTGAATGTTCTGAACGCTCTATTGAATGTGGATAAGCGTGACAATGAGCTTGCGGACGATGCCCCCGATGAGGGCGAAGAACTTCCTGACCGCAATCCGAAAGAATTGGAGCGCTAATTCAGATACAGAGCCGCTTGGTTTTCAAAAGAAATCAGGCGGCTATTTCTATTTTGAAGGAGGTGTTCGCTATGAGCGAAACAGATTACAACGCTCGACTTTACGAGAAAATGAAAGCCGAGCAGGACAAATACCGGGACCGGCTACTGCATCAGGAGCCGTCCGAAATCCTCAATCATACCTACGAATACACGATGCGGGAGGACATCGTAATGTGTATGGAGGAGCTGGCGCTTGAGCCGGAAAAGGCAAGGGCTTTGCTTCGTTCCTCTTGTCCTCTGAGTGATGTGTATAAGGAGTTCCGAGACAGAGAAACCGAGCATATGGCTACCATCCGGGACTCCATCGAAACGGAAGCGGATAAGAGCCTGCAACGGCAGGAGAAGAAACAGCAACGGGAAAGCAGGTGATTTTATGCCGTATATCCCACCGGAGGTGGTGGAACAGGCACGGCAAATCGACCTGCTGACCTATCTGCAAAGCTGTGAGCCGCAGGAGCTTGTCCGCATTTCCGGCAACAATTATACCACCCGCACTCACGACAGCCTGAAGATTTCTAACGGCAAGTGGATGTGGTGGTCACAGCGCATCGGCGGCTACAATGCCCTTGACTATCTTGTGAAAGTCAAGGGCTGTTCTTTTGTAGAGGCGGTTGAAACACTGATGGGAAAGGCGGCGGTGATGCCGTCAACGACAGTCAAGCCAAAGCAGAAAACGGAGCCGAAAATCTTGCTTCTGCCGGATAAAAGTGCTTCCACAGAAAGAATTACAGAGTATCTTTTCGGCAGAGGCATCGACTATTCCATCATCCAATACTGCATTGACAAGGGACTGATTTTCGAGAGCCTGCCGTATCACAACCTTGTGTGCGTGGGCTTTGATGAGAAGAATATCCCTCGCTATGCGTCCTACCGAGCGACCAATGACCGCCGTGTTTTGGGTGACTGCTCCGGCAGTGACAAGCACTATTCTTTTCGGATCGCAGACAGCGACAGCGGCACGGTACACCTTTTTGAGTGCGCCATTGACCTGCTTTCCTATGCGACGCTTGAAAAGATGGCGGGCAGGGATTGGCGGAAAGACAACCTTGTTTCCCTCGCCGGTGTGTATCTGCCCAAGGAGAGAATCGAGGACAGCACTACCCCTGCGGCTCTTGTGAAGTACCTCGATGAGAAGCCGCAGATAAAGAAAATCTTCCTGCACTTCGATAACGATAACGCCGGAAGAAAAGCCAGCCTTGCGCTGAAAACCATATTGCCGAGCAAGTATGAAGTCATTGACAGTCCTCCGCCCTGCGGCAAGGACTACAATGACTTTCTTTGTTTCCAGCTCGGTATCCACCGCAACAAAACCAAAGAAAGGACGAATGAACGATGACTGAGTTTAGCATTTATCAGATCAATGTGGACAGGGATACCGCCAATGTGTGCTTCATCGGAATGGAATCCCTCGAAAAAATCAAAGGCACTAAGGAAGTCAACGCAGCCGCTTACGACAGAGTTTATGACGGCAAAATGGACTGCATCTCCCTCGAAAACATCTATCAGAAGTTCAATGTTGACCATCCTGCCGACTTCAAGGGACGCTCTCTTTCCGTGTCGGATGTAGTCGAAATCAGGGAGAGTGACACCCTAAACCCCGGTTTCTACTTTGTAGACAGTATCGGGTTCAAGTCGATTTCTTTCGACAAATCGCTCTGCAAGGAGCCGGTAGAAGCAGGTAGCGGAAAGATTTCCGTCCTGCTTGTGGAGCCGAACAAGTATCCCAAGATGATTGAGATCGACGATACCTTGGAGTCGATGCAGGAGGTGGTCGGCGGCGACATCGAGGAATATATGCCCTTTGAGGATGAGGTCGCCATCATCTGCAATGAGGAGGGCAAGGTCAATGGGCTGACCCCGAATCGGGCGGTTTATGGAGAGCCACAAACCGTTGAAATGACCTTTGCCGAGATGCGTAGCCGCTTTTGTGAAGCGGAAAATGAGGGCAAAGAACACCTTTCCGGCTATATCGTTTTCACGCAGGACAGCTTTGACAAGCCATACGATGAGAGGTCAAGAACCTATGGCGTCAGCTCCAACAACAAGGCGTTTCAGGCTGGAATGGGTGGCTATTCCATCTTCGGGTCGTGCCTTGACGGAACTGACCCGTGCGTCAGACTGGACGGTTATATGTTTGGCGAGAACGCTTGGAAAATTGAAAAGTGCTATATGATGGAGCCTTCCCGTGAGATGCTGGACATTATCTGCGGGAAGTTTTTCATTACTTACGCACCTTTCGATGCAGAGAGGTTCCAGTCCCTCCCGCCTGACCTTGCGGAGAAATACCGTGAGAAATTCAAATACCCCGAACGCTTTATGAGAGTCAACAACGAGATCGTGGCAGTTCCATTTAAGCCCGTCAGGGCGGACAAAGAACGCTGATCTAAACGAGAACGGGGTTCCCCGAAGGCTCTGTATTATCTTAACGAGCAGTGCCTTTTTACTCCGCTTTTCAAAGCGCCGCAAAAAGGCCTCGTTAGGGGGAACCCCCTAATACCCCGTGCAAGAAGCACCACACATTTCAAGAGAAAGGATGAAGTCCATTTATGAAAAGAACGATCAAGAAGCAGTTTTGGTTTTCCCGTGACGAAGCGCAGGACTTGCAGAAGAAAGCCAAGAAAACCTGCCTCTCTGAAGCGGCGCTCGTCCGTCTGTTGCTCCGTGGCTATGAGCCAAAGGAAAAACCCGATGACCGTTTCTACGATGCGATGCGGGAGTTCTCCGCCATCGGCAATAACATCCATCAGATCTCCGTTAAGGCAAACGCCCTCGGCTTTATCGACACGCAGAAGCTGAACAGTGAGTTGGATCGCCTGCACAAGTTTCAGGCAGATATGGAGCGTCAGTTTCTTCGACCCGGTGAGAGCAACCTGAAATGGCAGTAAGTAAGCTGTGGCCGGTCACGGTTCGCCTTGCAACCGTTCTCGACTACGCTTCCAATCCTGAGAAAACCACAAAGTCAAAGTCGAAGTACAGCGACGCCGATTATCAGGCGCTTCGTGATGTTGTCAACTATGTAAAAAACGGCGAGAAAACCGAGCAGGAATTATTCTGTGAGGGGATCAACTGCACTCCGGCGATTGCCCGTGAGCAGTTTGTCACTGTAAAGGAACAGTTCGATAAGACAGACGGCATCCAAGCCTATCACGGCTATCTTAGCTTTAAGGAAACCGACATCACACCGGAGCTTGCCCAGCATATCGGAATGGAGTTCGCAAATTCCGTTTGGGGCAAGAAATATCAGGTGTTGGTGACGACCCATCTGAATACAGAGCATCTGCACTGCCACTTTGTCATCAACTCTGTTTCCTTTGTCGATGGGAAGCGTTGCCGGGATACCTCGTGGTTTAAGTTCTATAAGGAAGCTGACCGCATTTGTGAAAAGTACGGTATCAGCACGATCAAGGAACCGGAGCGTTATCCCGATGCAAAGTATCTGACCCAAAAGGACAAAGCCGGTATGCCTACACGCTACAACCTCGCTCGTACTGCACTGGATGAAGCCATTGCAATGAGTCACAACCTTCGGCAACTTGAATATCACCTCTCTGACATGGGCTACACCCTCGGCTCCAATCCCAAGCGGAAGTATTGGACAATTAGGGGCAAGGGCGATGAACACCCGATCCGATTGCACAGGCTCGGTGAGGAATACACCAAAGAGCGCATTACACAGCGGCTCATTGAAAACCGTGACAACATCGACTTTGAGCCGTTCCAGCCGAAAACCTACCGACCGAAGCAATACCGGCTCAGAACACGGAACGACAGAATTGGAAAAGTCGGCGGCCTGTATGGGTTGTACCTTTACTACTGCTACCGGCTCGGCTATTTGCCGAAGTACAAGGCAGGACAACAGAATCGCGCACAAGTCCACTACCTTTTCAAAGAGGATCTGATGAAGATAGATGAACTCACCAAACAAGTCACGCTGCTCGGCAAGCACCACATCGATACAGACGAGCAGCTTTTTTCATATCAGCACTCGGTCGAGGAGCAAGTCAAGACCTTAACTGCCGACAGAACGCACCTCCGAAATGAAATACGAAAAGTGAACATCACAGATGCAGAGCTGTCACAGGCAAAGGCAAGTATCTCGTTTCTTACCGAGAAGTTGAAGGAACTACGCAAGGAAGTCAAGCTCTGTCAGGACATCGCCATCCGTTCCAAGGTTATCGAAGAAAAGGTGGATGCAGTCCGAGCAGAGGAAGAAAAATCAAAACGAAAGGAGAACCGCAACTATGAACAACGGCGGTGATGCGGCTGAGCAGGTCGTCAGGCTCTCGCTTGAAGGCTTTGAAGTTGCCGCAAAACTTACAGGCTCGGCGGCAAAGAATGTCGCCCTGCTTCTCGTGTCCGTGCTGAAGCAGGAACAGCAGACCAAAGGCAAGGCACGGCTCACCAATATGATCAAGTCCGGCAAGGAACTGAAAGTCTTTTCTATCCCGAACAAGGACTTGGCACAGTTCACCAAACAGGCAAAACGCTATGGCGTTCTCTATTGTGTCCTGAGAGATAAGAGCGCCAAGGGAGATGATGTACCCGTGGATATTATTGCCCGTGCAGAGGACGCTTCCAAAATTCAGCGCATTGTGGAACGCTTCGAGATCGGCAAGGTCGATAAGGCAGGTGTTATCACGCAGGCAGAGCAGGACAAAGCTGACCGTGAAGCGGTGGCACGGGAAGTTCCGACCAAAACCAAGGGCGAGATCATCGTGGAGGAAGCAATGGGAAAGCCTTTGCAGAAAGAAGGTCAGTCCCACGAAAACCCTACGGTCGCAAAGACGGAAAAAAGCCCTCCGTCCGAGCGAAGCTCCGAGATCAGCGGTACGGCTATTGACCGGGGTACAGCAAAGCAGGCAGACAAGAAGCCTTCCGTGAGAGAAAAGCTGGAGCGCTACAAGGTTGCTGCAAAAGCTGACAAAGAAGCAGACCGTACCGAGCCTGCGCTTTCCAAGGAGAAAAGCAAGACTCCAGAACCGAACCGTCAAACGGTTCACACTCAGCCGAAAAAGCATAAGAAATCGAAAGAGAGGTAATCAGCTATGACTAACAATTTCACTCCCAAGAAGTCCGGGACTGCGGCTCGTCCGCAGCTCTCCCCGGAGGAATACGCCGCCAAGAAAAAGGCGGAGAAGGATGCCGTGTATCAGATGATCGACGATACCGCTACTGAGATCGTCAGCGACCCCGACAAGTTCAAGGCATATCTCGATACGCAGGCACGAATGGATCGCTACTCTGCCGCCAACGCTCTGCTCATTTACAAGCAGCAGCCGCAGGCAACTCAGCTCAAGGATTTTCGTGATTGGCAGGAGGACGGCGTGAAGGTCAACAAGGGTGCTAAGAGCCTGTCCATTCTTGAACCTGTTGAATACACCAAGAATGACGGCTCTACCGGCATTGCCTACAATGTCAAGAAGGTATTCGATGTGGCGCAGACCAGCGGCAAGAAGCCTGCTGCACCTACCCTTGACCGTGACCCCCGAAAGCTTGTTGCCATCATGCTCGACACGGCTCCCATTGATGTGAGCACTGTGGAGGAACTTCCTTCTCCCAATATGGGGGCGTTCTATAAGAACGAGGACCAGACGCTTTATATCAAGAAGGACATTGGGAACAGCGTTGCGCTCTGCCAGTGCGTGGCACAGGAGCTTGGTCACGCTCAGCTTGCAATGAACTGCGAAGCATACAGCCGCAGAGATATGGGCTTCTCTGCCGTATGTGTCGGTTATATGCTCTGCCGTAAGTTCGGCGTGGATGTGAAGAACTTCGCCATTGACCGTATCCCGGAGGAGCTGGCGGGCAAGTCCCCCAAGGAAATTCGTGCGGAGCTTTCCAAGACCCGTTCTGCGATGAGCGAGATCGGCTCCCGTGTGTCGGAGGAAATCTACCGTCGCCGAGCAGACCGAAGCAAAGATCAGGAAAGATGAGGTGTGAGCGATGAAAGAGGAACGCTATCACATCGCCTTGGACGATTATGAACACGGCGTAGTGATTCGAGCTTTGAACGATACCAAAACCGAACTGATGAATGAGGGTAAATCCACCGATGCCGTGGATGATCTTATCATCAAAGTCGGGTATGCCCCAAAGAAAAAGTTCAAGGTAGTGGAAAGAAAGGACTGCTCCTGTCGTGAATCGAGATAACGACAGACAGACCTCCATCATTCTCGCCGTACTCGGCATCCTGCCGATTGTGTGGCTCGGACTTCTCATTGCACCATCCGTCAAGGGTGGCTTGCCGGAGATACTGCCGAGCTTGATGAATGTGATGAGCGACCCGTTTCATATAGAGCTTTGCGAGGACAGCGTAAAAACTGTCCTCGTTTTGCTTCTCTGCTATGGAATGGGCATCGGCATCTATTTCTCGACACGCAGGAACTACCGACGCCGGGAGGAACACGGCAGCGCAAAATGGGGCAATGCCAAAGCCGTGGACAAGAAATACCGGCAGAACCCACCATCCGAAAACAAGCTGATGACGCAGGCAGTCCGTATCGGACTCAACGGCAAGAAACACCGCCGCAATCTGAACACCCTTGTCTGCGGCGGTTCCGGTGCGGGCAAGACCCGCTTTTACTGCAAACCAAATCTGATGCAGGCAAATACCAGTTTCGTCATTCTTGACCCGAAGGGCGAGATCGTCCGGGATGTGGGAAATCTGCTGGAGAAAAAGGGATATGAGATCAGAGTTCTCGATCTGATCTCAATGGAAAAGAGCCACTGCTATAACCCGTTTGTCTATCTCCATTCGGACAACGATGTGCAACGGCTTGTGACAAATCTGTTCAAGAGCACAACGCCAAAGGGGTCACAAAGTAACGACCCTTTTTGGGACACCTCAGCTTCAATGCTGCTGTCTGCTCTCGTCTATTATCTTCACTACGAAGCACCGGAGGATGAGCAGAACTTTGCAATGGTAATGGAGATGCTGCAAGCGGCTGCCATCGACAATGAGGAAGATCCACGACCTTCTCCGCTGGACTGTCTGTTTGCCGATTTGGAGTTGGACAGACCCGACCACATCGCTCTGAAATACTATCGGTCTTACCACACCGGTTCGGCAAAGACTCTGAAATCCATTCAGATCACACTTGCCGCAAGGCTTGAAAAGTTCAACTTGGAGAGCTTGGCGGCACTGACTTGTACCGATGAGCTTGACCTTGCTTCTATGGGTGAAAAGAAAGTGGCACTGTTCGCTATTATCCCGGACAACGATTCGAGCTTCAATTTCTTGGTCAGCATCCTTTATACCCAGCTATTTCAGCAGCTATTCTTTTCCGCTGACCATATTCACGGCGGCGCATTGCCAATTCCCGTTCACTTCCTAATGGACGAGTTCGCCAATGTCAGCCTGCCGGACGACTTCGATAAGATCCTTTCCGTTATGCGTTCCCGTGGTGTGTTTGTGTCCATTATTCTTCAGAACTTGGCACAGCTCAAGGCACTGTTTGAAAAGCAGTGGGAATCCATCGTCGGAAACTGCGATGAGTTCCTCTACTTGGGTGGCAACGAGCAGTCCACCCATAAGTATGTGAGCGAATTGCTGGGCAAGGAAACCATCGACACGAACACTTACGGAAAGAGTTCCGGGCGAAGCGGAAACTATTCCACCAACTATCAGATCAGCGGTCGAGAGCTTCTGACCCCGGATGAGGTTCGTATGCTGGATAACCGTTACGCCATTCTGTTCATCCGAGGGGAACTCCCCGTGATGGACTTAAAATACGACATTCTCAAGCACCCCGCCGTTGACCTGACTGCCGACGGAAAAGGCGGCGTCTATCAGCACGGCAAGGTCACAAGTAATGTTGCAACCATTGAGGTGCAGTACCTCGACCCCGATACTCTGCCGGATACAGAGGTATCGGAAACCACCTATGAGCTGCTGTCCGATGAGGATTTTAACTCGGAAACCAACAACAATACAACAACAAAATTACGGAGGTAACTAATATGAACATTTTTAAGAAGAACACCGAGAAGCATACCGAAAAGCTGCCTATGACCGGCAAGGTCAAGAAGGGCTTCCGCATTTACTGCACCGCCATTATGGGTGCGGCACTCATCCTCGGTACTTCGGTCACGGCTTTTGCTGCCGGCGACCCTATTACCGTTATCAATAACCTGTCCACCTTTATTTTCGGTCTGATCCGTGCGATTGGACTTATCCTGCTGGGCTTTGGCGTTGTGCAGGTCGGTCTGTCCCTGAAGTCCCACGATCCTTCTCAGCGAGCGAACGGTTTCCTGACCCTTGCGGGCGGCGTCATCATCACCTTTGCAAAGGAAATCCTCGACCTCATTGTCGGTTAAGTTTATTCACACCGTGGGGTGTTCCTGGCTTTTCAGGAACACCCTCTATTCTTTGAAAGGAGGTGCTTTTCGTGAGCGACAACTGGGTCGTACAAAACCTTGAAAACGCACTGGAAACTTGGAACGAAAAGCTGGCGGAAATCTGGCAGCTTATTACGACAACGCCGCAGGACTTCAAAGGCGGTGGAATATGGGGCGTGATCGTCAACATCAACGGCGCAGTGCAGTCTATCGGGCTTGCACTCCTTGTGCTGTTCTTTGTTTCCGGTATGGTCAAAACCTGTGGCTCGTTCACAGAAGTCAAGAAACCGGAACACGCTCTGAAGCTGTTCGTTCGCTTCGCTATCGCAAAGGGTGCCATCACCTACGGTATGGAGCTGATGCTTGCCCTGTTCAATATTGTGCAGGGAACGATTTCGACAATTATGAGTTCGGCAGGCTTCGGTTCACCGCAACAGACGGTTCTACCGGCTGAAATGATAACGACCATCGAGGACTGCGGCTTCTTTGAGTCCATCCCGTTGTGGGCTGTCACGCTCATCGGAGGGCTGTTCATCACCGTAATGTCATTCATCCTGATAATGACCGTGTACGGGAGATTTTTTAAGCTCTATATGTATACGGCACTTGCGCCCATTCCGCTTTCCACCTTCGCCGGTGAACCGAGTCAGAATGTGGGCAAGTCCTTCATCAAAAGCTACTGCGCCGTTTGCTTGGAGGGGGCAGTGATCGTGCTGTCCTGCATTATCTTCTCGCTTTTTGCGTCCTCACCACCCGTGGTCAATCCCGATGCGGCGGCGGTCACGCAGGTGTGGAGTTATATAGGCGAACTGCTCTTTAATATGCTCGTTCTCGTTGGCTCGGTCAAGATGAGCGACCGCATTATCCGAGAGATGATGGGACTGTAAGGAGCGCACTATGAAAAACAACACCAAAATCTATAACCGCTTCAAGGGGTTTACCCTTGAGGACTGCGATTGTCGATATTGTCTGTACTATGGCGGCAGACGCAAAGGCAAGGTGAACTGCCTTGCGGATGAATGCGTCTGTGCCGAGGAAATCCGTCAGGCAAAGGAACGCTGTCGCAGAGAAAGGAGCAACTAATGTTTTACCAAATTTATAATATCCATCTTCTGAACGGAGAAGTCATCCAGTCATCGGAGGATTACGACCTGCCTGCTGAAAAGGGATTGGTTGGTATGTTCGAGCGAATGAAAGAAACGGATATTCTGACCGTCAACGATCTGCTTTTGGGTTCTGCGTATATTCCCAAGCGCAGCATCGTTTATATCGCAACCGGCGATGTGGTGGAGGGACACAAGTATGGAAGTGAAAATTAACAGAGAAATCCGCAACTATACGGAGGCAATGTTCTTTGGACTGTCTATGCGACAGTTCATTTTTTCTGCCTGCGCCTGCGTGGTGGCAGTGGGACTCTATTTCCTGCTCAAGCCATATGTCGGCACGGAAACCGTATCGTGGATGTGCATTTTGGGAGCCGCACCCTTTGCGGCTCTCGGCTTTATCAAATACAACGGAATGACGGCAGAAAAGTTCGTATGGGCTTGGTTCAAATCCGAGTTCCTTATGCCAAAGAAACTGACCTTCCGTTCTACCAACACCTACTACGAGATGATGAAGCCGGGAATGGAACACAAGCAGAAGGAGGTATCAAAAGCCAATGATTAAAACGCTTCGCAACCTGCTCAAGCAGGATAAAGAACGATTTGTTGTGCCGAGGGGTGTCCAGGATGTGATCCCCATCAAGGCGATTTACGATGACGGTATTTTTCAGGTGGGCAGAGATAAGTTTTCCAAGACCTATAAGTTCAGCGACATCAACTATGCTGTCGCCAGTCGTGAGGATAAGGAAGCTATGTTCCTTGAATATTCGGAGCTGCTCAACAGCCTTGACAGCGGTGCAACCACCAAGATCACCATTAACAACCGTCGTTTGAACCGTGTAAACTTTGAGAAAACCATTCTTCTCCCCCTGAAGGGCGATGCTCTTGACGAGTACCGTGAGGAGTACAATCGAATGCTCCTTGATAAAGCAACCGGCGCAAACGCTATCATTCAGGAGAAGTACATCACCATTTCGGTATGCAAGAAGAATGTGGAGGAAGCGAGAAACTACTTTGCCCGTGTGGGTGCTGACCTGATCGCCCACTTCGGGCGACTCGGCAGTAAGTGCGTGGAGCTGGAGCCGGACGAACGGCTCCGCATTTTCCACGACTTTTACCGTGCCGGTGAAGAAACGGAGTTTCGCTTCGACATCAAGGAAACCCGCAGAAAGGGTCACGACTTCAAGGATTTCATCTGCCCTGATTCGATGGAGTTCACGGGCGACTATTTCAAGATCGGTGAGCGATACGGCAGAGTGCTGTTCCTGCGGGAGTACGCTTCCTATATCAAGGACAGTATGGTTGCCGAAATGACCGATCTCAACCGCAATCTGATGATGTCCATTGATGTTATCCCCGTACCCACGGATGAAGCCGTGAGGGAAGCTGAAAGCCGTTTGCTCGGCGTGGAAACCAATGCGACCAACTGGCAGCGTCGGCAGAACGCCAACAACAACTTTTCTGCCCAGCTTCCCTACGACATTGAACAACAGCGCAAGGAAATGAAGGAGTTCCTTGATGACCTGACGACCCGTGACCAGCGAATGATGTTTGCCGTTCTGACGATGGTTCACACGGCGGACACCAAGGAGCAGCTTGACAACGACACTGAGGCTCTGCTCACTACGGCAAGAAAGCACCTGTGTCAGTTCGGTGTTCTCAAGTTTCAGCAGCTTGATGGGCTGAATACGGCGATGCCTTTCGGTGTCCGCAAGATTGAGTCGTTCCGTACTCTGACCACAGAGAGCCTTGCGGTCTTTATCCCGTTCCGAGTGCAGGATATTTGCCATACCAACGGCGTTTACTACGGTCAGAATGTTATTTCCAAGAATATGATCATCGCAGACCGCAGACAGCTCCTCAACGGCAACGAGTTTATTCTCGGTGTTTCGGGTGGTGGTAAGTCCTTTACCGCAAAAGGCGAGGTCATCAATCAGGTGCTTGCCGGCAACGCAGACATCATTATCATTGACCCGGAGCGAGAATATTCGCCCCTTGTTCGAGCACTTGGCGGCGAGATCATCAACATCTCTGCCACTTCTCCCACCCATATCAATGCGATGGATATGAACCGGGAATACGGTGACGGAGCAAACCCTGTTATTCTGAAATCCGAGTTTATTATGTCCCTGTGCGAGCAGCTCATCGGCGGCAACAACCTCGGCGCAGTGCAGAAGTCTATCATTGACCGCTGTACGGCAAGCGTCTACCGCGCCTATCAGCAGAACAACTACACCGGCGAGGTGCCGACCTTGCAGGACTTCCGAGCGGAGCTTCTCAAGCAATCCGAACCCGAAGCGAAGGAAATCGCTCTTGCCATTGAGCTGTTTACAAACGGCTCTCTGAACACCTTTGCAAAGAAAACCAATGTGGACACGGATAACCGCCTGATCTGCTATGACATCCTTGACCTCGGCAAGCAGCTTATGCCCATCGGTATGCTGGTCGTCCTCGACTCTATTCTGAACCGTATTACGCAGAACCGAGCTAAGGGCAAGAACACCTTCATCTTCATTGATGAAATCTACCTTCTGTTCCAGCACGAGTACAGCGCAAACTTCCTGTTCACCCTTTGGAAGCGTGTGCGAAAGTACGGTGCTTATGCCACTGGCATCACGCAGAATGTGGACGACCTGCTTCAGTCCCACACGGCAAGAACGATGCTGGCAAACTCCGAGTTCATTGTTATGCTCAATCAGGCATCCACGGACAGATTGGAGCTTGCAAAACTGCTGAACATCTCGGACACCCAGCTTTCCTATATCACCAATGTGGATGCCGGTCACGGACTGATCAAGGTCGGCTCCAGCCTTGTACCGTTTGCCAATAAATTCCCCAAGAACACGAAGCTCTATAAGCTGATGACTACCAAACCGGGCGAGGGTGCTTAACCCTCGCCTTTGGCGTCAAGAAAGGAAATTCAATGAAAAAGAAAATCTGTATGATTCTTGTTGCGGTGCTTGTAGCTGTTCTCGGCACAAGCACCTATTTTATTATCGATCACTACAAGGAGTCGAATAAGCAAGCTGCGCTTTATGGCGAGCTGGCTGAACTTGTAGACGCTGCGGCACAGACGGATGCTGCAACGGAACCGGCGGAGCAGATTCCATACTCCGAGGAAAAGATGCTTCTGCCGGAGCTTGCAGAGCTTTATCAGCAGAACGGCGATTTGGTGGGCTGGATCAGTATTGCAGATACTAACATCAATTATCCCGTGATGCAGTCGGTGAATGAGCCGAATTTCTATCTAAAGCACGGCTTTGATAAGGAATACTCCGACTATGGTTGTCCCTATGTGCAGGAGGATTGCGATGTGCAGGAGCCGTCCGACAATCTTGTCATCTATGGACACCATATGTCCAACGGTTCGATGTTTGCCCACCTTGAAAAGTTCAAGAACAAAGACTTTTGGAGCGAGCATCGGATAATCACCTTCAACACACTGACGGATAAGCAGGAGTATGAGATCGTTGCCGTATTCCGCACAGTGGTCTACACCGACAGTCCCGAAGCATTCAAGTTTTATCGCTTTATAGACGCAGAGAGTGCCAATGAGTTTGACGACTTCATTGCCAAGTGCAAGGAGCTGTCTTTCTATGATACCGGCGTGACCGCCGAATACGGCGATAAGCTCATTACGCTGTCTACCTGTGAGTACAGCCGCAACAACAGCCGTCTTGTGGTCGTGGCGAAGCGCATAACGGAGGACGGTGGTGCAGATGCTGCCAAGCCTCACGCCGAAGCAACGGCAGAGGGCGAACGCCCTAATTAAGCGCCTTTGTGCCAATTATGACAACGGCAACTGCCTTGCGCTGGATGACGGAGAACCCTGCGCCTGTGTGCAGAGTATCTCATACTCACTTCTCTGCAAGTATTTCCGCAAAGCTGTTTTGCCGGCAGAGCCTTTGCTGGAAGCGGATATTCTTGGCACACGCTTTGAAAAGTGCGTGTCCTGCGGTGCGCCGATTATCAAGAAGGGCAACCGAAAGAAATATTGCGAGAAGTGCGCTCAAAGAGCTTACAAAGCTCAGCAGGCAGAGTACGCAAGAAGAAAACGGGCAGAGTCGAAAAATAGGCGCTGAAAAAGCCAGCAATATCAAGACTTTTCAGCTCCCGCACTTTGAGGGGTAAGGTGTTTATACCTTTACCCCTCGTTTTTAATTTAGGGGCGTTTTGGTACGCCCCGGAAAGGAGGGTTCAATGGCTGATATAAAAACAAGAGATGTCGTAAAAGGTACGATCAAGAAGATCGACAAGGCGGCAATCGCCGCAGACCGTATGCGCTCCGCCTATGTGCAGACGAAGGAAAAGGCAGAACATACAACGCACCCCGATGAGCATAATGCCGAGGAGTACGCCTCCGACCGAGTGGAAGGCGGCGTTGACCGTATCACGCACGAAGCGGCGCACCAGTTTGATAAGCAGGGACGCAAGGGGCTGGAAGAAACTAAAAGGAATGTTTCCAAAGCAAAGGACGGTGTTCAGAGGTTCCGGGAAAAGCGAGCGGCTGAGTCGATGAAAAGGCAGACTGTCCGCACCTCTGGGAATAAGACCATCAAGGCGGTCGAGCAAACGGAAAAGACGATCAAACAGTCTGCCGGTTCTGCCGGTAAGAAAACCATCAAGACTGCCGGGAAAGGTGCAGCCAAAGCCGCACAGAGGTCGGTCAAGACCACGAAAACGGCAATCAAGACCACACAGCAGGCGGCAAAGACGGCACAGAAAACCGCACAGGCTACAGTGAAAGCATCGCAAAAAGCTGCACAAGCCGCCAAAGCCGCAGCCAAGGCAACAGTTGCCGGTGTAAAAGCTGCCGTAAAAGCAACGATTGCCGCAGTCAAAGCGATCATAGCGGCGACAAAAGCACTGGTCGCTGCTATCGCCGCAGGCGGCTGGGTCGCTGTTGCGGTCATTGTTGTGATTTGCCTGATTGCTCTGATCTGCGGCTCTGTTTTCGGGGTGTTCTTCTCCGGCGAGGACTCCGGAACGGGAATGTCGATGCAGACTGCCGTACAGGAAATCAACGCTGATTACGATGCCAAGATGGAAGCGGAGAAAAACTCGGTAGCTTATGATAATATGGAGATCAGCGGTGGTCGAGCCGTTTGGAAGGATGTGCTTGCGGTCTATGCAGTCAAAACGAATACCGACAAGGACAATCCGCAGGAGGTTGCCACGATGGACGAGAGCAAAAAGCAGATCCTCTCGGACATCTTTTGGGAGATGAACTCCATATCCTCCCGCAGTGAAAGTCACTCGGAAACGGAAATAACCGAAACGGACGACGGAAACGGCAACATCGTTCAGACAGAAACGACAGTCACAAAAACAACTCTTTATATTACCGTTTCTCATTTGACGGTGGATGAGATGGCTGACTTATACGGCTTTGACGCAGAACAGCGGGAATACCTTGCCGAGCTGCTCAAGGATGAGAACAATTCCATTTGGGCGGCGGTGCTTTACGGTATCCGATACAGTGACGATCAGATCGTCACCGTGGCGCTTTCGCAGGTCGGCAATGTAGGCGGCGAACCGTACTGGTCTTGGTACGGCTTCGGAAGCCGTGTGGAATGGTGTGCTTGTTTTGTAAGCTGGTGCGCTGATCAGTGCGGCTATATCGACACCGGGGTTGTGCCGAAATATGCGGGCTGCGTGAACGGCGTCCAGTGGTTCAAAGATCGAGGACAGTGGATCGACGGTTCTGCCGAGCCTGTCCCCGGAATGATTATTTTCTTTGATTGGGACAACAAGGGTTCGTCGGGTCCGCAGGATGGACAATCCGACCACACCGGCATTGTCCAAAAAGTCGAAAACGGCATCGTTTATACCGTTGAGGGAAACTCCGGTGATAGCTGTCGGGTAAACCAATACAGCGTAGGTCACTACGAAATCCTCGGATACGGAGTGCCGAACTACTGATGGAAAATTAAGAAAACCACCGACTTCTTCACGCAGGAAGTCGGTGGTTTTCTTCTTCGGTTGAGTTTGTACAAAATGAAACACAGAAAAAGGTGGGACACACAGATTTGATAAAATACTATCTATGCTTGGAGGTGAAGCGAAAATGAAAGAATATGGTTATGTCCGGGTATCTTCCTTGGATCAGAACGAGGAACGGCAGATGGTTGAGATGCGAAAGCTCGGAATTGCTGAGGAAAACATCTATAAGGATAAGCAGTCAGGCAAGGACTTCAACCGTCCAATGTATCAGAAGCTGCTTCGTAAACTTAAAAAGGGCGATGTCCTGTATATTTTGAGCATTGACCGGCTTGGCAGAAACTACGAGGAAATTCAAAGCCAGTGGAGATTTCTGACACGGGAAAAGGAAGTCGATGTTTCTGTGATCGATATGCCGCTTTTAGACACACGGCGGGGTAAAGACTTAATGGGTACTTTCCTTGTGGATATTGTGCTGCAAGTTCTGTCCTTTGTGGCACAGAATGAGCGAGAAAATATCCGAAAGCGGCAGGCTCAAGGCATTGCTGCCGCAAAAGCCAACGGAATGAAGTTCGGCAGACCTGTCAAAAAGGCTCCGCCCAATTTCCCAGAGATCGTGGAGAAATGGGAAAACGGTATCATCAAATCCTATGAAGCCGCCGAAATGTGTGGAATGTGTGAGTCAACCTTTTACCATCGGCTAAGGGAATATCGAGCCACTTTGAATGACGAAAAATAAAAATCACTGTAAAAAAGTACACCTTTTTACAGTGATTTTTTTGCGCTTATAGGGCTGAAAACGGAGCTGAAAATCCACCGTTTCTAACGGTTTTAGATATTATATCATGGTTTTGACGAACAGTCAATTCCTTCGATGGCGGTTTTGGACTTTTGTATTTAGGTGTACTTTTTTAGAAAGTAACGGGAGGCGGTAGGCGTTTTGCTTGGTGAGATATACCGTGTCAGCATGGTCGGACACCGGGTTGTCGAGGATTACAGTGTAGAGGAAAGGCTGCATGAACTGTTCCGGGAATTGCTCCGCACGAAGGAATATGTGGAGTTCTATTTGGGCAGGAACGGTGACTTTGACATACTGGCTGCAAGCATGATCAAGCGGCTTCAGAAGAATTACCGTGGCGATAACAGCGTTATGATCCTCGTTTTGCCGTATCCGGTAAAGAATTATGAGTATTACGAGGATTATTACGATGAAATCATCATCCCGGACGAACTGCACGGAGTACATCCCAAAGCGGCGATAACGGAGCGTAACCGCTGGATGGTAACAAACTCGGATGTGCTGATTGCTTATATGCGGAATAAAAACGGCGGGACAGCCGCCTGTGTTCGGATGGCAGAGCAGCACGGACGGACGGTGATAAAAATATAAGCAGGTGCATTGCACCTGCTAAAACAGCTATTTATTTCGTAGAGTATTCCCCTTGACGAATCCTCAATCATTGATGTTTACGACTATAATTATACATGCTGTGTTCGGATTTGTCAATCGGCTGGGTGAAAATAGTCGAAATTTGCACAGAGATTCAGCGTAAAATGCACCTGCAAAAGCACCAAAAGCGTCTATTAACCACCCTTTCGCCGTCACTTCCGCCGTAGCAGTGCTAATTTGGGAGGTTAAGCGCTATGCCAAGAACAGGAGAAAACATTTATAAGCGAAAAGATGGCCGATGGGAAGCACGAATCATTGTGGAATATGATCCTAATGGAAAGGCAAAATACAAATACTTGTATGCAAAAACATATTCCGAAGTTAAAGCAAAAATGATCCGTGTCCACAGTTCCATCGAATCGTCCACAACTATAATTACCAACAAAGAGGCCAGTTACGAAAGTTGGCTAATAAGGTGGCTTCAGTCAAAAAAGATACAAGTAAAGCCTTCAACCTACATCCGATACAGAAATATCATAGAGTCACATATCATTCCAGCACTTGGGAAGTATCCAATCAACAAGATAGGGACATCTATGATGGAAAATTTCGTGTCCAACAAACTTACCCACGGTAGATTGGATGGAAACGGTGGACTATCTCCGAAGACTATGTCAGATATGCTGACGATTATCAAAGAGTCTTTTAAGTACGCCCAAGTTTCGGGAGCACTCACCGTGTGTCGATTTGATGGAATCTGCTTCAAGCAAAATGCCCAAGAAATGCGGGTACTGAGCGTATTTGAACAACAGCAACTACTCTCCGTTTTGTTCGATGATTTTGACAGATACAAAATGGGAGTGTTTATATGCCTCTACACAGGAATACGCATAGGCGAACTGTGTGCACTCCAATGGAGGGACATCTCGTTCAACGAAAAGGTAATTGTAATTGGCCATACAATGCAGCGGCTTCAGAATGACGATCCAAATGCTCTGAATAAGACGAAGATCATTATCACTGAACCTAAGAGTAAAGCATCGCTAAGAACAATCCCGCTTCCAGATTTTGTAGTCCATGTAATTAAGCCACTTGCTGGATTGCCGAGTGCCTATATTTTATCCGGTGAATGCAAAACGATGATCGAGCCAAGAACAATGCAAAACAAATTTAAGGGATACTTGGACAAGGGGCAAATCAGTGATGCTAATTTTCATTCGCTGCGTCACACATTTGCGACAAGATGCATCGAAGCGGGCTTTGATATAAAAACGCTGAGTGAAATCTTGGGGCATTCAAGTGTGAAAATTACACTTGATAGGTATGTCCATTCCTCAATGGAACTGAAACGAAGCAATATGGAGAAGTTGACGCCCATTACAGTTTAGCCGAGTCATTTGCCGTCAATAGAATAGTCAAAGGAGCAGAGTAATCCTCATGAAAAAAGGATTATTCCGCTCCTTTTCGTCAAGGGGAATACTCTACGAAAGCGTTTGCCTGAGGGGGGCAAAAGATGGGAAGCACTATTTGGTCGATTTCAAAAGAGGAAAAGGAGAAACTCATTACTACGCTTACACCGGAATTAGTCGTGCTAAGAGCAAAAGCAGGTATATCGCAAGAAGAACTGTCAGATTTGATTGGGGTGTCCCGACAAACATATAGTGCGATTGAGCGTGGGGCTAAACAAATGTCTTGGTCAACATTTCTATCTCTTATTCTATTTTATGATTGCAACCAGAAGACGCATCAAGTTCTTAGATCAATTAAAGCCATACCTCAAGAAGTTATGTTGGCTTTTAATGCCGGAAATACAGCAAAAGATGTGAACCTTGATTTGCTTTTAGGCGATGGGACAAACGCTATATTTGAAAACTTGGATGAGCAGGCCATGCGGTCAATCAGAACAATGATTATGGTCGAATACGCAAGGTGTACTTCAACCCCCGGAGAAGTAATCGTGAAATCCTTTGATGGCATGAACTTTAATGTCCCGGTTGCTTCAAATGCAAAGGCAAAAGAAGCGCATCGAGCAATCAAGGAGATTAAGCAATCACATGAAGAATAACACAGCCAAGCAGAACGCCAAATCCTTTCAGAGGGAGTTTTCAATTTACAGCATTACTTACCCGGCACTCAAGGAAGCTGTTGAAAAACAAGGTTATACGGTAGTTGAATTCAACCACATCTATAATGAGGAAGCCGTGGCCTGCCTGATAGATGCTTTGAATATCTCCGATGCGGTTCTACGGTCAAGGGGCTTTACTTATGCAGATTGCAACCACAGAGTCGTTTTTATACACGAGGACTTATCTGATGATGAAAAGCTGATGGTCTTGGCTCATGAAGAAGGACACATTTATTGCCGACACATGAACACATCTCCGATTATCGGTCAGGATGTGCAGGACGAATATGAGGCCAATGAGTTTGCACATTACCTCTTGAATCCAAGTCACCCCGGCAGAGTTAAGTGTATTCTTCGGCGTCATAAAAAAGCGGTGCTCATCTCGATTATCGGGCTTGCCTTGCTTACTGTTGCGGTTGTAGCGCTTTGTTACACCAGCAAACGGCAATCGTATTACGGTGAATATTATATAACGGAGTCAGGAAACAAGTATCACGAGAAAGATTGCATTTTCGTAAAGGATAAGACTAATGTCCACAGGATGACCGAGGAAGAATTTGAAAGCGGCGAATATGAGCCGTGCAGGATTTGTTTACCTTGATGCAGGGGCATCTCAGAATAAAAAATAAAACTGGAGGAAGAGAAATGGACGAGTATGTTGGCAAGATCTGTCCGTACTGCAAGACGGAGATCAAGGAAGGAGAAGAGGTGAAGGTTTGCCCTGAGTGTGGCATTCCTCATCATGCAGCCTGCTGGGAAGAAAACAAGGGCTGCACCACTTTTGGCTGCAAGGAGCAGCATTATGAGGAGCAGCACACCAATCCGACGGATGTATGCCCCAATTGCGGTACGCCATTAGGTGATGGACAGGCATTTTGCCCCAAGTGCGGGACCCCGAAAAATGCTCCAAAGAAAAATGTTTGCGGTAAGTGCGGTGCTGAGCTGCAAGATGGTCAGGAATTTTGTCCGAAGTGCGGTCAGAAGGTTGGGTTTGCAGTCGATGCTGGCGTAAGTTCTGCAATCAGCCAGTTCAACGCCGGCGTTGAAAAGAAAAAGAAGAAGTCCAAAGCACTTCCTATTATTATTGCTGTCGTGTTGGTGGCCTGTATTGGTATCGGTGTAACGGTATCCAATATCATGGGGCAAAAGAAAGCTGAAGAAACATACAACGATTACATTGCCAACGTTGAAGAATTTTTGTCCGTATCCTTGGATGCAGGCTCTAACCTTGAAGATATCGCTGATACCATTCAGACATATTGGTATGAAAATATTTGGGAAGATATGCACGGCTACGACATCAATGATGCAATCCGCTACGCAATGAGTGATAAGGCTGATGAAATTTCTCAGGCTGAAACATATGACTCGCAGATGAAGTCCCTGTATTCCAAAATCAAGAGTGTTCCGGACGGAATATCCGATGAGGACAAGAACAAAATTGAGGAACTTTGCGAAGCAGTAAAAGATCTTTACAACGTGTACACCGACTTTTACAGCTTAGCTACCGATCCCTCCGGTAACTATAATTCGTATAGCGACGATAACAACGAAACTACGGATGAATTCCTCTCTTGCTATCGCGCTTTGGATAATTTGATTGACTAAAATAAATAAAGGAGCTTATTAAAATGGCAAAAGTTAATGTTGTTATCGTTGATGCAACCGGCAATAAAGAGCAAAAAGTCGGCCTGCCTGATGATATTAAATGCGGAATCATCATGGTGAAGCTGGTGGAAAAAATCAAGTTACCCTCCGTTGGCCCTGACGGCAACCCCATCAGCTATAAGTTTATCCACAAAGTGACCGGAAGACAGCTTCTTGAGTCGCAAACACTTGCCGAGGCTGGTATTAAGGACGGAGATGTTCTTCGTCTTCAACCTGAGATCACAGCGGGCGCATTTTGCACTAAGTGCGGCGTTGAAATAAAAGAGGGTGATACTTCTTGCCCTAATTGTGGCGCAGAAGTGAATGAAGCCCAAGGTTCTTGCCCGCATGATGAAAATAGTGTGGAACAACCAACCGTAGATGTATCCAAATTCACAAAAGTGAAAAGGCAAACAGCAAATTATGCAACTGTTGAGCAGAAGGCAGAAGAGCTATCGAATAAGCTATCCAAAGGCAGCACTTTCTTCCCAATAGGAGGAATCATTTCCGGAATTCTTTCGGTAATCTTTGGAATTATCATGTTTGCCAAAGATGTGGGGTATTATGAAGTATCATCTTCATATGGTGGCGATGCATATACCGGCATTCAAAATGCGGCTGCACAGACAGCGAACAATGTGAAAGCACTGAGCGAGATAACGAAAAACGGCTTTGCGTTTTTCCTTATTGCTGTTGGGCTTATTGCGATATTTTATTTTGCATCTAAGCTGAACAAAAAATAAGGAGGATTCTAATGTCTTCGGATTTTGAATTAAATAATTCTGATTTTGAAGAAGATCGCTACAGTCGTTTGCGTCTGATTCCGTGGTGGGATCAAGACCGGCTGAAAAATGCTACGATTATGGTTGTAGGTGCAGGCGCAATCGGAAATGAGTTGATTAAAAATCTGACACTTCTCGGAATTGGCCGCATCCTTATCTATGATATGGATGCCATTGAAAGCACGAACCTTACCCGCTCCATTCTCTATCGTGCAAGAGATGTCGGCCGTTACAAAGCTGAGGTTGCTGCGGAACGGGCAATGGAAATCAATCCGGATGTCAAAGCAAAAGCGTTTATCGCCAATATCATCGATGATGTTGGCTTGGGCGTCTTTCGCCGGACGAATGTTGTGCTCGGCGGTCTTGATAATCGAGAGGCTCGTCTTGCAATCAACCAGTCTTGCTATAAGGTGAACCGCCCGTGGATCGATGGGGCGATTGAAGCACTGAATGGATTTGCAAGAGTGTTTGTTCCGGGTCAGGGAGCTTGCTATGAATGCACCATGACAGAGATGGACTGGCGGCTTATTAACAAACGCAAATCCTGTGCCCTACTGACGCACGAACAAATGGCCGAGGGGAAAATCCCAACAACGCCAACATCTTCTTCTATTATTGCTGGCATTCAAGTGCAGGAAATGTTGAAACTGCTCCATGCGGATCGGAATCTTCCTACACTCGCCGGCAAAGGATATGTGTTCAACGGCCTCACACATGATTCCTATGTCGTTGAGTATCAGCGCAAGGACGACTGCATGAGCCACGATACCTATGAGAATATCATTGAAAAGCCATGGTCTGCACGGACAACCTCTCTCAAAGAAATACTGGCAGAGATTCGTAGTGAGCTTGGTGAAAAGGCCGTTCTTGATTTTGATCGAGAAATTGCGACAACAGCAAAATGCTCCTGTGGAGAGAATAAAGCTCTATTTACTCCTGTCCACAAGCTAAAAGGAGAAATGCTGACCTGCCCGAAATGTGGAGCGCAGATGACATTTGACAGCGTCCATTCCATTGCGGGTGACGAGGATTTCTTGGACAAAACACCCATGGAAATCGGCATTCCTTTGCTGCATATCGTCGGAGGCAGAATCGGAATGGACACCACCTATTACGAATTTACATCTGACGAAGCAGAAGTATTTGAAAATCTATAAAGGAGACGCAGCCATATGACCGCAAGAATGAGACGACTCGCCTCAGACTATGAGGAAATCAAGAAAAACTTTGCCGGTCACAAGAACATCATTGTAACTCCCATCGGTGGTGAACCACCCGAGAAATACCATGTTACATATTTTGTGAACGGCATCTACCTTCTGCCGGACGGTAGAATCGAAACATTGGGTAGGCATGAAGTTGAAATTACGCTTCATGCAGACTACCCCCGCTACAAGCCCATCTGCAAAATTCTTACTCCGATTTGGCACCCAAACTTCCGTGATGGCCAAATCTGCATCGGTGATATTTGGGGCGCAGGTGAGTCCCTGAGCGACATCATCATCAATATCGGTGACATGATTCAGTATAAATCATGGAACTCTTACAGCCCTTTGTCTGCGGACGCCGCAAAATGGGCAATGGAAAACAAGCATCTATTCCCTGTAGGCAATATCAACCTTCATGTGGCCGACTACGCTTCCTCCAAGGAGCCGGTTGAAATTGATCTGTTTGATGAAGAAGGAAAAACCGTAGATAGCGATGAACCCGCATCAACGGCAAAGCAGGAAAACGACAACGGTGCGCCAACAGTTTCTGAAAAAACAGAAGAAAATGATTTTGAAATCACAGCTGAAGAATTGGCCGGAATCGAGTTTGTTCCCACAGCACAAAGAATGCAAACCGTTTCTCACGGTGGCATAGTCAAAGGAAATAAGCTGAACTTCAAAACTGTTTTGGTCAAAGGTCTTCTTTGGGCGTTGATTGGTGCATTTGTAGGGTTTGGAATCTCAGAAGTGACCGACAAAAACATTACCAGTGATGTTGCTGCCGCTCGTCTCAGTGGACACTCTGAACTTGTAGACTACTTTGAATACCGTGAAAAAGCAGATGCCGCTTTTGACAAAGCCTTTGACGAGTTTGAAAGTTACTGCAAAAAAGAAGGCAAAGATTCTGACTCTACCACAGCCTTTAGCACTTGGCATTCTTCCGTTGCATCCTCTGAGGCAAAGGGCTATTTAGACGACTATTCGACCTACGATGATAAGGCGGATGACGCACTTTATGCTGCCTACAGCGATAAATATGATGGTGACGAAGATAAGCTCGGAGAGGCCATTGCTACGGTAACAAGGACTGGAACGGCTCTGTGGTCGGCAGTCATCGCACTTTTTATCGGTCTATTTTTAGGAATCGGCGAAGGTGTCTACTATGGTTCCAAGGAAAAAGCAGTCAAATATGCTTTAATTGGCGCTGGTGTATCTCTTGCTATCGGTTTTGTGAGTGGCTATCTTGCACAGTGGATGTATTCAGGCCTGTTAGGTGACGACCCTGCTGATTTTACTGCTGCGTTCGTGCGTGGCTTAGGGTGGGCCATCATGGGACTTGGTATCGGTGTAGCCGTTGGTTTGATCAAACCAGAAAAGAAGAGAATCTTGTTCTGTTCCCTCGGCGGTTTGGTCGGAGCCTTTGTTGGCGGCTTCTTATTCAACTATGTCTGCAAGGTGATTCCTAATGATGTTGTAGCGAGAGGTGTTGCTATCGTTATAATGGGTATCCTGATCGGCGTTGGTGTTGGGTTGCTCGAACAGTTTGCAAAGGCCGCATGGCTTAAGGTTATCCGTGGTGAATTTGAAGGAAAAGAATATCTTGTATTTGCCGGCACCACCAGCATTGGCAACAACGGCAAAAACACGATTGTTCTGTTCAAGGATAAGCTGGTCGGTCCGCATCATTGCGACATTACGCTTGATGGCAGCAAATATGTCTTGACTGACTGTGGAACACCAATGGGGACTATTGTCAACGGTCAGAAAGTTGCACGGCATATCCTGCGTCAGGGCGATGCTATTGCAATCGGAAATTCTGTACTTGTGTTTAATACAAAATGATGGATTTGGAGGCGAGTAATATCGTGAAGCCAGTCAGAGTGTTACTCTCTTTACTGATGGTGGCGGCGGTGTTATTCGCCTCCGCTTCATCTGTAAGCGCTATCGGCTTTGATGCCGAAAAAGCATATGAATCAGTTTTTGTTGTCTACTCGGGAACTTCCCTTGGAAGCGGGTTTGCCATAGGCGAGAACTGCGTTATCACAAATGCTCATGTAATTGCTGATCCCAATAATATTGCGATTGTTACCTATGATGGCGCTGAGTACGCAGCTTCTCTGCTTGGCATTAACGAGGATGAAGATATTGCCGTTCTTGTAATTGAGAATGCCACCTTCCCGTATTTAATGATGGCGAATTTATCAGCCGTGAAAATCGGTGACGACATTTATACGATTGGTGCTCCAAAAGGAATGGCATATACACTTACCAAGGGAACAATTTCTGCAAAAGAGCGGATTATCAGAGAGAAGTCTTATATACAAATTGATGCTGCAATTAATGAAGGTAACAGCGGTGGCCCACTTCTAAATGATAGCGGCGAAGTTCTTGGAATGAACACCTTGAAAATGACCGATAGTGAAGGAATTGGTTTATCGATACCGACTGACAGAATAGAAAACTACTTGAAATCACTTGGCATTGAAACAGACGAAAAAGGCAACATACCTGATGCGGTGCAACCACCAAATATAGTTGCTCCGGCTGATAATCAATTCAATGCTGATAAGAATATTGAGCAGCATGAGAAATGCGCTCTGCCGACAGTAACTTATGTTGCGATTGGGATTGCAGCGGCATCGCTGCTCGGAAATATCATTTTAAGCATTTTACTTATATATCAAAGAAAGAAAAATATAACCCTAAAGTTCGATCCATCAGAACGGACAGATTTCGATATTGACATATGGGAGTGAGAAAATGGGAAAGCGAGTAAGGAATAGCAAGAAGAAGGTTTTACAACCTGAGTTAACTGAGAATATGCTGCCGCAGAACATTCTTCCTATTGGAGATCGTGTTGAAGAAAATAAAAACATCTACATTCTGCAATCGGTTTACAAGGAAATACACAAGTTCACACAGAATAAGACCACAAACGAAAGCGGCGGAATGCTGGTTGGAACGGTTCTCGAGGAGTTTGGAAAAACTAATATTATTATCTCCGGATTCGTTGAAGCAAAATACTGCGAAGCAACTCCAACCACATTGAAATTCACCCACGAAACTTGGGAATATGTTCACAAGGAAATTGAAAAGAAGCACCCCGGAAAAAAGATTGTTGGGTGGATTCACACACACCCTGATTTTGGTATCTTTTTGTCTGAATATGATAAGTTTATTCACCAAAATTTCTTTAATGAGGACTATCAGGTTGCCTATGTGGTCGACCCTATTCAGAAAATCGAGGGGTTCTATTTTTGGATAAATGAGAAAATAGAAAAATGCAAGGGCTTTTACATTTACGATAAGACCGGAGCAAAAATTACAGTTGGTGCCGATAAGGAAGAAGCCGCAGTAGCAAAAGAATACTCTATCTTCAGCATCAGAAATGTTCTTATTGCCGTGCTTGCCGTTGCAGTGATGCTGTTGACATTTTCTAATATTTCAACGAATCAAAAGTTATCAAAGCTTGAAGAACAGCAAAAAACGCTTGCCGAGAGCGCAAACCAAAGCCTTTCATATATGCAACAACTCATTTGGAGTCAGGCTGATGAGATTCAAAAATTGAAGAACGCTTTGACTGAAGCGGGAATTGTTGTTGAGTCAAGTGCTACAGAGCCGCAAGATACTGTCGGAAATGATGCTTCCGGCAATTCTTCACAAACAGATAACACACCTGCGGGAACTGAGCCGAATGACATTGGTAATAGCAGTGTAGAAGGAACAGGCGATTCATCATCTCCTCATACACAGTCGAGTAACGACAATGAACCTTGATTAGAAATGGAGAAGATCAGAAATAAAATCACGGAGGACAAGCCTATGAACGACTACACCGGAAAAATATGCCCATATTGCAAAACTGCATTTAAGCCTGATGATGAAATCGTCGTATGCAGTGAATGTGATATGCCACACCACAAGGATTGCTGGATTGAAAATCAGGGCTGTACAACCTTTGGTTGCCTCGGAACAATCAAGACAGCTGACAATGACAACAGTTCGGTTACAACCAGAGAAATGAGCTTTGAAGATATATCGCCGTCTGCCGGAGCAACTGTCTATTGCACAAAATGCGGGGCACAAAATGAAAGTACATCTTTGTTCTGTTCAAAATGCGGTAACAGATTGTCAACATCGGTGTCTGCTCAAGCACCGGCCTTTCAGCAATCAGATCCTGCAAACACAAATCCGTATGCATATGTGAATCAGCAAGGAGCTGCTTATTACCAAGGAAGCAATACTACTTCTTTTGGCTATAATACCGCAGAAATTGATGCAGACATCCAAATGCTAATTGGAGTGAAATCGGAATACTATATTCCTAAATTTCAAGAGATGAGAGTGCAAAACAAGAAAAACACTTGGAATTGGCCAGCATTTCTGATTGCGCCTTACTGGATGATCTGTCTCTTATACACATCTCCGAGCCCACGAGACCGATCAG
>ENA-OXIT01000066-OXIT01000066.1-human-gut-metagenome-genome-assembly--contig:-NODE-66-length-45083-cov-9.66452_pt1 | contig 45083 bp, 37 predicted proteins | sample MGYA00249817_ERZ652362 | MGnify/ENA primary metagenome ERZ652362 (study PRJEB26925, sample SAMN05826634) | human gut metagenome | biome: ENVO:2100002; feature: ENVO:00000062; material: ENVO:00002003... | reverse complement strand
TATTCGTCGGCAGCGTCAGATGTGTATAAGAGACAGGTTAAAGGATGGTGCTGACAAACCGGCAGACGGAAGTAAAGAGCTGTATGATGGTGCTGATACTTTAGTAGAAGGTGCCAGAGATCTGGCCTCCGGCAGCGGCAAACTGGCTAACGGCGTAAACGAGCTTTCCGATGGAAGCGATAAGCTGATCGATGGTATCAGTCAGCTGAAGGATGGTTCCAAGGAATTAAAGGACGGCATGATCGAATACAATGACGAAGCCATCAGCAAACTGACTGATATGGATACCGATGAACTTCAGGAAGTGATCGATCGTATGAAAGCTACCTCTTCCGTATCCGAAAATTACAACTCCTTCACCGGAGACAATAACGGTATGGACAGCAGTGTGAAATTTATCTACAAGATCAACGCTGTAAAATAAAACATCACAAGCCCGTAACTTGACAAAGCCCCTCTCCTTTTCTATACTTGCAAAAGGAGAGGGGCTTTTCGCTTCCTATATTCCGCTTCCGATAGCAGAAAGGCATACAAATTCCCATGGAACAACTATTATTCAGTCTCAATGCAACGATCCCCGTATTCCTGGTCATGGTGATCGGTTATGTTTTACAGCAGCTGCATGTTACCAACGACTCTTTTGTCAAAACCCTGAATTCATTCAATTATAAAATCACCCTGCCCGTACTTTTGTTCAAGGACATGTCCACTGCAGATTTTTACAGTGTATGGGATACCGGTTACGTGCTGTTCTGCTTCTTCGTGACCCTGTTCTGCATCGTCATCACCTGGGTCGTGGCAGGCATTTTTTATAAGAACAAATCCCGCCTGGGAGAGCTTGTCCAGGCAAGCTATCGAAGCAGTGCCGCTGTCCTGGGTATCGCCTTTATCCAGAACATCTACGGGAACTCCGGCATGGCTCCCTTGATGATCGTGGGTACGGTTCCCCTGTACAATATCGCTGCCGTGCTGATCCTGTCCTTCACCGGACCGGATGCAAAAGGTTTTGACAAGAAATCTCTGATGAAATCCCTAAAAGGGATCATCACGAATCCGATCATTATCAGTATCGCCCTGGGCATGCTGTCCAGCGCCTGCCGGATCCATTATCCCGTGATCATTTCCAAGACCGTCAGCAATATTGCCGTACTGGCTACCCCTCTGGCCCTGATCGGCCTCGGTGCCGGATTCGAGGGTAAAAAAGCCTTAAAGCTTTTAGCCCCCACCGGAGTGGCAACCGTGTTAAAGCTGGTAATATGGCCCGCTCTGTTTCTGCCGCTTGCCGTGTATTTCGGCTTCACCGGAGAAAAACTGGTGGCGATCCTCATTATGCTGGGCTCTCCCACCACTGTCAGCTGCTATATCATGGCAAAAAACATGAACCACGAAGGAACTTTGACTTCCAGTGTGGTCGTAGCCACCACTTTTTTAAGTTCCGTTACCCTGACGGTATTCTTGTTCATTTTGCGAAGCTTGCAGTTGATTTAGTTATATGATGCCCACGAATTGTTCCGTGCTGCGCACTCTCACAATTCTACCCGATATGAGCATATCGTGGGATTATCATCACATTTTTCCCGCAAGGAAAATACTTGCCACTGTTCCCGCTAACGTTGCCAGCAATGCCCCCGGCAGCGTGTAGCGGGTTTTTGTTACTTTTGCTGCCAGAAAATACACGCTCATGGTGTAAAAAATAGTCTCGGTACAGCTCATGAGGATCGAAGTCAGCATCCCCGCATAAGAATCCGGCCCACAGGTCTTAAAAATATCCAGTACCAGCCCGGTTGCCGCAGAGGAAGAGAACATTTTCACAATAAGGAGCGGTATCAGCTGTGCCGGAAGTCCCACCGCCTGTGTGGCAGGTCCGATCAGATGCCCCAGCAGGTCAAAAAAGCCGGAGGTCCTGAGAATCCCCACTGCCATCATCAATCCTACCAGTGTCGGAAGGATCTCCACAACGATGCGCAGGCCCTCTTTGGCCCCTTTCAAAAAAGTCTCATAGACCTTCACCCCCGAGACCATCCCATAACCCACGATCCAGAAAATCACCATGGGAATCATAATATCTGACATGTGTGTCAATGCGTTCATCATGATCCTCACCTGTCCTTCCATTTACAGTAAATGATGGCAATGATCGTACTGAACAGTGTGGCCACCAGCGCCGGAGCAATGATCACCGCCGGATTGGCGCTGCCGTACTGGCTACGATAGGCGATCATATTGACCGGGATCAGCTGTAAGGATGAAATATTCAGAATCAGGAAGGTGCACATTTCGTTGCTGGCTGCCGTGGCCTCTGCTCCATACCGCCGATCCTCCGATCCCTGTCGTCCCTTCTCCGTCCCCTGCCCTGCCACTGGTCGTAACTGCCTGTTCACAGGCTGCATCCTCTGCTGCTCTATCCGTCGCTGTTCTGCCCTCTGTTTCTCCAGCTCCGCCAGCTGCTCCATGGCCTTTAATCCAGCCGGCGTGCAGGCCCAGCCAAGCCCCAGGACATTGGCAATGAGATTCGTGGTTATGTATTCCCCTGCCGGGTGATCCTCCGGGAGCCTGGGGAACATGAATTTCAGAAAGGGGCGAATCCCTTTTGTCATTTTCGCGATCATTCCAGACTCCTGCGCAATCTCCATCAGTCCCATCCACAATGCCATGACCCCCGCCATAGTGATGCAGAGGCTCACGGCCTCTCTGGCACTGTCTAACGCGCCTCCCGTCAGTGCACTCATCTGCCCGGTACAGACACCATAGATCACGCCTAACAGGATCATTCCTGCCCAGATATAGTTAAGCATCTCATAAACCGCCTGCTATTCCTTCGTTTCACTATATGCGGGCAGCGGTATGTCCTATGCGGCACAGGTCACCTTTGCACGTTGCTCCCGACGGGATGTCACATGCAAAATGAGCCTTGCGGGCAGTGCTCCCTGCCAGATTCAACGCTTCTTATCAGGTGCAGTAAAATAAACCTCCCGGGAATAAATTCTCCGGGAGGTTTACTCTAAACTACATTTATAAGTTATATTTATTACCTTCGGATCTACAGAGTTCCCTGCGTGAACAGGCTTCTCACATGTGCCACTTCTTCTGCGGTGGCTTTCTCCGCCGGCACATAATAAGACTTCTCTCTGGCGATCTGGTACAGTTCCTCCTGGGACTGCTCACAGGCCGTACGGAACTGCTTCAGTGTCTGTTTTAACTCCTTATTCTCCGACTGGGCGATCATTCCCGCATAACGGGTCAGCTCGCCGTTGATTCCGGCCAGAGTATCTGCTACCATTGTCTTTTCCTGCATTCTGCTGCCTCCTTACTGCAAAAACTTCATAAGCTGCTGTTTGTTCTCCATCGCGCTGCGAGCACCCTTTTCAAAAAACTGTTTTACCTTCGGGTCCTCCGCTTCCTTGGCGTACTCCTGCATTTTGCAGTGGGTCGTGTCAAAACCGCCGATCAGATGGCGCAGATTCTGCAGATCTAATTCTGAAATATCACTCATGCTGTTAACCTCCTTTTTCTTATTTGCGAGGTTAGTATGCGCAGGATATTTTTTTCTATACTAGATAAAGTTTGCAAAAATAGATACCGAAATCACGGTCAAAATACCGCAGACCACGATGGACAGACTGCTCATGGCGCCTTCGATCTCACCCAGTTCCATGGCTTTTGCAGTTCCCAGCGCATGAGCACTGGTACCGATGGCAAGACCTTTGGCAATAGGATCCTCGATCTTACACAGGCGGCAGATCGTATCTGCCAGAATATTACCTAAGATTCCGGTGACAATGATGACAACTACGGTAATGGTCACGATCCCACCCATTTTTTCAGAAATCCCCATACCGATAGCCGTGGTAATGGACTTCGGCAGAAGCGTTACATACTGCTCATGATTCAGACCGAACATCATGCTTAAAGCAAAAACGCTCACCATGGCAGTCAGCACGCCGGCGATGATTCCGCCGAAAATGGCCTTGGGATAAGTCTTTAACAGCTCCAGCTGACGATACAGAGGCACTGCCAGGCTGACCGTTGCCGGAGTCAGGAAAATACTGATATATTGCGCACCGTTTGCATAGGTCTCATAATCTATATGGAACAATAACAATACTGCCACGATCAGGATTACGGAGATCAGTAAGGGATTGGCAATGGCTTTTCCGGTCTTTTGCTTGATCCACAGACCGATCTCGTAGGTGACCAGTGTAATGGCAATGCCGAAAAATATGGACTGACTCAATATTTCATTCATTTATCTGTCCTCCTTATCATCTGCGGCAGCTTTGGTTCCGACCGTCTGCATGGCTGCGGCACCTTTGTTTTTCTGCCCCCGGATAATATGCTGGGATACCCGACCTGTCACAATCATGATCAGTACCGTGGATACCACCGTGATCACGCAGATGGGAAGCAGCATCTCTTTTAAAGCCTCCACACTTGCCATGATTCCCACGGTAGCGGGTACGAACATAATGGACATGGCATCCACGAGGAAATCCGCTGCGGTCTCCACCTTTTCCAGTGGGATCAGCTTCGTGATCAGCCCCACCAGCATGATCACCAGACCATAAACGCTGGCTGCGATGGGAAACGGGATCAGGATCTCCAGAAGCTCTGCCAAAAAGGAGATTCCCAGGATAATCGAAAATTGTTTCACATATTTCATGATATTGTCACCCTACCTGTTAACTTTAGTATTTCATTTCTTTGATGTCGGGGCTTTTGACCCTGGCATCATCATTATATTGCACACAAACAAAAGAAGTTGCGTACTATTTTTCAGTACGCAACTTCGTATTATACTACTCGGTTTTTACTTTCACAATCAGCATTCTCTACCATTTAAGTAGACTTTTTGACCTTGCTTTCGTGAATTTTTACCTTACATCTGGTGTCTTACCACCGCATATTCGTCATCCAGTCGAAAGTAGGGACATTCCTGCTGGGTTCCGGATAAAAAGCGGTACATTTCATCTTCATCCAGATTCACCATGCAGCAATAGCATTCATAGTCTTCGTCATATTCATAATTGACACAAGCGTCACAATTAGTCATTTTCCCTCTCTCCGCATATGCCTTTCATGGATGTATCCTACATTATCCTCATATGCTTTTGTCTGTTTTGCTTCGGTTTCATTATGGTATTTTCACTGTTTCATGAGTTGCCATGCAAGTACTGATAGATTTCCCGTTTTCCGACACCCCTGTCTTTTGCCACCTGCTTCATGGCGGATTTATTATCCATGCCCTGCTCTTCGTAATAAGCCATATGTTCTTCAATGCTCATGGATTCCCAGGATGCGATCTCTTCCTGTCGTTTCTCTTCCGGACTTTTCCCTTCCACTACCAGGACATATTCCCCGCGGGGCTCCTCTGTCTTGTAGTAATCCAACGCCTTTTCCAAAGTGGTGGGGAATACGGTCTCGAACTTCTTGGTCAGTTCACGGCACAACGTGATCCGCCGCTCTCCCAGAGTCCCATACAGTTCCTCCAGCGTCCGGATCAGATGATGGGGAGCTTCATAGAAGATCATGGTACGGCTCTCGGTCTTCAGTTCCTCCAGGATCATTTTCTTTTCCTTTTTATCTGCAGGCAGAAATCCTTCAAAGCAAAACCTTCTCGTACTGAGTCCCGACAAAGTCAGCGCCGTAATGCATGCTGCCGGACCCGGCAGAGAAGTGACGGGAACGCTCTGCTCCTGGCACATCCGCACCAGTACTTCACCGGGATCGGAGATCGCCGGGGTACCGGCATCAGTGATCAACGCAATGTTCTGTCCGTTTAACAGCTGTCCTACCAGCTGGTGCGCTTTTTCTACTTTATTGTACTCGTGGTAACTGGTCATAGGTGTGTGGATGTCGAAATGATTCAGCAGCTTGATACTGTTACGGGTATCCTCCGCCGCGATCACATCCACCGTCTGCAGGGTCTCCACCACCCGCGGTGTCATATCCCCCAGATTGCCAATGGGCGTTGCACACAAATATAAAGTTCCGGGCATGAGCTCCTGCCTCCTCTCCAAATCATAATATCTTGTAACTATCTAATATCCATATATATCATATATTTCCGGCATATATACTCCCGGCGCCTGGTACACGATCAGTGGCTTTTCCACGGTCATGCGGGATCTGCCGCCTCGCACCGCCTCGATGAGCACCATATTGGGCTCCTTGTCGATGTAGGGATATACAAGCTGCATCCGCTTCGGCTCCAGCTTGTATTTTACCAGCATGGTCATGATCTCCGCCAGCCGAAAAGGGCGATGTACCATGTAAAAATGTCCGCCGGGCTTTAACAGCTTTGCTGTCCTGCTGACCACATCCTCCAGCGTGCAGAGCACTTCGTGTCTGGCAATAGCCTTGGGCTCCTCCGGGTTCGTCAATCCATGCTGTCCGATCATATACGGAGGATTGCAGGTAATACAGTCAAAGGAAGCAGCCGGGAAAATCTGGTCTGCTTCCTTGATGTCTCCTGTCACGATGTCAATGCGATCCTGCAGGTCATTCAGTGCCACGCTGCGTCTCGCCATGTCTGCGCTCTCCTCCTGGATTTCCAGTCCGGTGAGATGAGAACAGTGGTATTTTGCCTCCATCAGAAGCGGGATGATCCCGGTGCCTGTGCCAAGGTCAAGCATCGTATCCTTTTCTCTGGCATGGGCAAATCCTGTCAGAAGCACCGCATCCATACCGAAACAAAATTTCTCCGGATTCTGTATGATCTGATAACCGTTCCGCTGAAGGTCATCGATCCGCTCTTTTTCCTTCAGTTCAACCTTCATTCGTATTCTCCGGTTTTCTTCCGTTACCGTTATTACCGTTGTTGCCGTCTCTTCTGCCGCCGTGTCTCGGTCTTCTGCGGGAAGAATTGTCCCTTGGTGCCTGTCCCTGGCTGCCGGACTGTTCTGTGCCCTGAGCATCGCTGTTCTCTCTTACCTGCTCCGGACGGTTCTGCGGACGATTCTCACGGCGTCTGTCGCCGCGGTTGTTATCCCTGCGGTTGTCATTCCGGCTGCCGTTGTCACCACCGCGGTTGTCGCGGTTATTGTCTCTGCGGTTGTCACCACGATTCTCGTTGTTCCGATTTTCTCCACGGTTATTATTTCTGTGGTTGTCGTCTCTGCGTCCGTCGCGTCTGCGGTTATCCCCGCGATTCTCGCTGTCTGCTCTCTGTTCTCTGCGGTCCTGACGCTCCGGGCGCTGCTCAGAGCGCTTTTCTGCGCGTTCTTCCGCTTCTTCCTTCTCCTCTATCTCCTCTAACTTCTCGAGTTCCTTCTGCTCTTCCTTAGACAGTTCCTGACCACCCCTTTTGCCGCGGCGTCTCTTGAACTGTAAAGTGTCTGCCTCATACTCCTTCAGTTCCTTCTCGTCACCGACTTCTACCAGTACCTTGACCAGCTGGCGCAGTACGTTGACACTCTGTACCTCGCCGTGCAGTCCGTCTGCCGTCTGGACATAGTCTCCCACACCGGGAAGCTTGCGGTTCAGTTCTTCGTAGGTGTCTTCCTCATTTTTCAGGCAGCACATCAGTCTGCCGCAAACACCGGAGATCTTGGTGGGATTCAGGGACAGATTCTGCTCCTTCGCCATCTTGATGGATACCGGCACGAAATCCGACAGATAGCTGTGGCAGCACAGAGGCCGTCCACAGATGCCGATACCACCGCGGATCTTTGTCTCATCACGGACACCAATCTGACGCAACTCGATACGGGTCTTGAACACACTTGCCAGATCCTTTACCAGTTCGCGGAAGTCGATACGTCCATCCGCCGTAAAATAGAACAGCACCTTGTTATTATCAAAAGTATACTCCGCATCGATCAGCTTCATTTCCAGACCGTGCTTTAAAATCTTCTCTTTACAGATCTTGAAGGCTTCCTTTTCTTTTTCTTTGTTGGCAGCCTCCTGCTCAATATCTCTCTCTCCGGCGATCCGCATCACAGGCTTCAGCGGCTGGATCACCTTGTCATCCTCCACCTCGTGCACTCCCGCAACGACCGTGCCGAACTCAATACCTCTGGCGGTCTCCACGATCACATGGTCGCCTCTCTTTATCTCAAGCTGCAACGGATCGAAGAAATATACCTTGCCCGCTGTACGAAATCTCACACCGATTACTTTTGTCATATCTATCTACCTCACTGATGCCCATGGCATCTTCACTTATAATAAATTAAAACAACAGCTGCCTGCGCAAAATGCGCCTGCAACTGCTATTTTATCATATCTTTTCTAAAATGACTACTCTAAATATGTCACTCTACAGTTAACTGAAAACTTCAGATTGGAAGCCCTCTCCGATTCCGTTCTCCCTACAACAAAGTATTCAGATCCACGAAAGCCCCACCCCTGATTTCCACGCATTTATCATTGTTTAACTGTAACCATACGCTACAGGCATTGGGGTTATATACCTTTTCGTAATCCGTGGAAAACCGCAAGTGCTTTGCTGCATCCATGTAGTCAATGATCTCGATATTAGTGGCATACCAGATATCATCTCTGCCACCCATATATTTGCAGAAGTTCTCAATCACATCCCAGTTGTCATTGTCATCAAACTCGTAGCTGTGTCCCCAGACATACATGAGCTTCAGATACTGTTTCTGCCGGAAATTGGCAAAAAATTCCGCATACTCCATCAGCTTCGGATCGTCATGATGGCAGGTGCCATGCCACTCCATTGGATCGCTAGGCAAAGCAAAATCCGGCACAGTCTGCGCTGCTCTGGCATAGGCCATACCCAATTGACGATACAGCTGCTTGATTTCTTCATTATAAGATCCGTAGGGATAAGCATGTCCTCTGATGATACGTTCTGTCCATTTTTCCAGACCTTTCCGATCCCCCAGCAGTTCCTCTGCCACCTCCACCATAGGACATCTTTCAATGTCCGGGTGGGTCATGGTATGGGTTGCAATCTCATGACCGTCATACAATCCTTTCATTTCCTCTAATGTTATATGGGAATATTCTCCTACCTGACCATAGTTCAGATTAAAAGTTCCACGGATTCCGTATTGGTTGAAAATGTCAATCAATCTCCTGTCCTGTATCTTTCCGTCATCATAACTCATTGTCAGTGCTTTGGCTTTTCCTTCCGGGAAACAGATATATACATTCATCTTTCTTCCTCCTCTTCCTTATTCTCCTCATGAATCTCATGATAGAACCGCTATTCCTCTCATCCATGCAGCCATTTTACTTTTGGCGGTCCAAAGCTTACCTGCTGAACCATAGTCTGTCACATGGATTGTTGATCCGTTATCCAGTGGAATCTCCATTTCTACTATATGGGGATACGGTGCCTTCTCGTGGTCTGCCCTTTTTGCAGATACATATCCTTCCGAATCCATCACTATTGCGACAAACTCATCTGGTGAATATCCAAGGCGGCTTTCCTGTGCCAGAACCAAGGGGCCGCGCTGCAGTGCCACATGTTCCCTGGCTGTAGGATCCTCTGCATCATACGTTGGCACAATATAATTTGCTCCCCATATAACCTTATTCATCAACACCTGATGCCCATAACTGATCGGCCGCAATACTTTTGTGCGCATATCCATATGCAGTTTAATGTTTGTACCGGGCTCCCATTTTTGGTTCAACTCGCAGTAGCTTCCGGCATGGCATTCCTTCTTTTCGCCATTAATTGTCACTTGTGTCTGATGGCTCCACGCCGGAATCCGGATATAAATTGAAAATTTTTCTGTTTTGGAAAGGTCCACAGATATATCCACTGTACCTGTTGCCGGATAATCTGTATGGATGGTCAGCACAGCCGTCTGTTTCAATGGTGTCTGAATCCGTATTTTTCCCGGGAAATACATATTCACAAAAATCCCATTTGGTGCATCCTGAAATGCCATAGCCGGGACTATTCCTATGCCAACAGATCCAATGCAGGCACAGCATCCATAATAGTGCTTGTCACTCATCCGCTTTAATCCGCCAACACCGTTTCCGCGTGTTCCTGCTGTCAGTGGACTGTAACTGTCAAACGGCAGCGGTTCCATATCCCATGTGGGGTATTCCTTTTGTAAAGATGGCTCCAGCACCTGTTCAATGTTCAGTGCTCCCAGATATGCATTATAGAAAGAAGTTTCAAAAGCATCCACATATTGACTATCGTTTGTTTCTTGAAAAAGCTGATAACAAAGCTTCATCAACAAAACTGTCACGCAAGTTTCCTGCATTTTCTTCCCGTTGTTCGTATTTGCCTGACGAACCGATGAATGGTCAAAAAGCTCATGTGTACATCCAGCACTTCCGATAATGGTGAAATCACTTTCTAATACTTTTTTTGCAAACAGCAATACTGCCTTGCGGTATTTGGCATTTCCCGTGACTCTCGCATATTCCAACACACCGCAAAAAAAAGAAATCATTTCATATGCTTTTGTGACAGGGTACTGATACGGATACAGATTATCCTCCAGTGCTGTTTGGATAAGGTCTTCTACGTCCGTGCCTCCGGTTCCAACAATATATTCGGCAAATTCCAGATAACGTGGCTGCATGGTCAGCCTGTACAACCGTACGACTGCTTCCAGCAGCGAGGCTGAATTCAGTCCCCTCCAATGCCGGGTAGCTTTGATAATAGGATATTTACCCTGCTCTACCGGGCCAATCTTTTCAATAATAGCATCCGTTTGATGGCACATACTGTCCAGAATCTGTTTTTTCAGTGCCTCATCCGTACAGATATTATGATAGTACTGCATTCCCATCAATACATATTTTCTTCCCCAAAGATCCCAACCGTCAAATTCATGACAGACAGCATAGCTGCTAATACGCCCTTGGGTATCCTGTGTTTGCAGAATGTCCTTTACCGTCTCGGTCAACACAGCATATAACTCCGCATTCCTGTCATAATCATAAACGAGACAGGCCCCTACCATCATCTTACCCCAGTACTCACAACGCCAGCCCGCGTCCGCGTCCGCATCCTCACGAAACTGCTGTACAAACCTTTTCCATAAGTCACGCCGGAGCAGCTGCTTTTTTTCTATCCATTTTACAGTATTATCGAACATACCATCAAATTTACAGCAGCTCCATCTATTGAGCGCATCTGTTTCTTTCATTTCACAAATTCCTTTCTTCGTCCATACTATAAAAGCCGCAAACCCTTTGAACACTTTCTGCACAAAAGCTTTACGGCCTTTCAAAAATTACGTATCGGATCGGTTACCGATTTTTTGGTGAACGATCCCAACAAGTATAAACAGGATTGTCGTCACCAGACTAAGTGCACTTCCATAGCCCAGCTTTACTATGCGGCCTGTTCCCGTAGTATCAACAAAGCCCGGCACATACTGCGTGGTAAGATAAGACATAACCGTATTTGTAGCACCATTGGGTGCACCACCGGTAAATGCCAGAATATACTCATTCGTACTTAATGTTCCAAGAACAGCCAGAAGCAGCACTACTCCAAATACCGGGCGGATCATAGGAAGTGTAACATCCTTAAATTTCACCCATGACGATGCGCCATCCAGCGATGCACACTCGTAAAGTTCTGTCGGCACATTAGCCAGCGCAGACATCAAATACATTACGTTAACGCCAAAGGTATTCCAGATACTTACAAGTACCAGCATCACAATCGCTGCCAGTTTGGAGGAAAACCAGTCTGCGTTTTGCCGAAACAGCGTATTGATTACCCCATAGTAGCCAAACATGTTGGTAAAAATAACACCAATAACTGCCACACTGATAACATTCGGCATATAAAATACTATCCGGAAAAAGCCGGAGCCCTTCAGCCCTTTCATTAAGACGATTGCCAGTCCCAATGCAAGGCACATTTCAAGAGGCACTTTCAGTAAAGTGAATTCCAGTGTTGTCAACCATGTTGACCAATATATCCTGTCCTGAAATACATCGACAAAATTCTTAAGTCCAATGAATACCGCTGAGGATGCCGCCCCGGTGTAGTTGTAAAATGACCATTTGAAAGTCCACAGAATCGGATATACGCTGAAAACTGCGAACCCCACAATTGGAATTGTCAGCATGAAATAACACCATCGTTCCTCTTCTTTCCTGGCCCGGTTTACAGTTTTCTTTGTCCGACGCTGTGTCATATAGTCTCACTCCTTATTTATCCATATCATCCAAGCTGACTTTATTGCGTGTATAGCCGGGAACCACTGCCTCCGCATAATCAGCTTCCTTTTTATCTGCGTTTGCTTCATAATAACGGTCTACACCATTGTTATAGCGTTTATTAATTTCCTCAAAAGCTGCGTCCAGTCCATCCAGGCTCTTATCCCCTTTAATAAATGGGATCAACGTATCCTTGGCAGACTCTTCGCCGCCCAGATCCACTTTCAGTCGGTAGTCCTCTGTCTGGCTGATTGCGACCATTTTGGAAAATTCGGCAAACGCCGGGGAAACACCGTCATTCAGTTGAACATCCTTTACAATATCCCAATTCCAGGGAATATCATATCCGGCTTTATACCTTTCAACAGCCACTTCATCAGACACTATAAATTTGTAAACTTCTGCTATCTTTTCAAGGGGCACTTCCGTTTTTGCATTAATAAACGGACTTTCATTGTAAACCATATACTGTGGATAACGTTCATTCTCATCCAGGGCAGGTAACGGAGCTACACCCCAGTCACACTTAGCCGGGAACTGATCCGTGAGGACACCCACGTCAAAAGAGTAAGCAAATTTCATACCTACCATTCCTTCAGCAAACAGTGCACGTGCTGAATCGTTATCCACACTGTCGGCGCCGGGATAAACGCTTCCATCTCTGTAAATTCCTGCCATGACCTCAACAACCGGTTTCATACCGGAAAAATCATATACGCCTTTATCATAATTGTAGTAGAGAAATTCCGTGGTCTGCTGCGATGCATTGGATCCCACATCAGAATCAAACCATGCGCCCCATTTTAAAGGAAAAATAATGCCATATTTCCGGGCTGATTCATCCGTCAGCTTTTTGGCATCCTCACGCAATTCCTCATAAGTAACCGGAGGTTTTGCCTCCCCATTTTCATCCACGATCCCTGCTGCTTTAAACATGTCCTTGTTGTACACCAGACCGCGGGTCGTCGCACCGACGGGAACCCGATAAGTTTTTCCACCACTGGTAAAGCTGTAAGGAATTGCATCACCGTATGTTGCAAGAATTTCATCGCCTCCCGGCAGATCCTCTATAGCCAGAATCGTTCCTTCCTGCGCCATGACATTTGTGTCTCCCTTTGTAAAGAGATCCGGGCCAGCGCCGCTTTTCAATGCCAATTCCACAGCTTGTGTGGCTCCATCACCGCCAATAACCTTGTACTCAATATTGATTCCTTTTTCCCTGCCGGTTGTCTCGTTAAAGTCCTTGATCAGCTTCTCCATTAAATCCTTATTGTGAGAGTCTCCACTCCACCAGGTTACCGTGGAAACTTCCACTGGCTCGGGCGCAGTTGTTTCCGAAACGGTTTTGGAAATGGTTTCCGTGCCAGCCGCCATGCCGGTCGTCTCCGCGGTGTTCTCAGCCGTTGTGCCGCATCCTGTCAGTAATCCGGCAGACAATGCAAGTCCAAGCACCAGAGCTGTCGCTTTTGTCATCTTTTTCATAGTCCTTATGACCTCCTTTTTTATTGTGATTTCATTGTAAACATTTGGTCTGTAAGCAACAAGATGACATTTTGTGTCACCTTTTCTATCATGCAAGACAGATACCCTCCGGATTTTCCGAATCGAAGACTAATGCTCTTCCGTAACCGGAAAATTCATCTGCTGTGAGAAGTCCACATACACTGGTGTCCACATGACTAACAATCACAACTGTTTTTTTATCGCTAAGTGTAAGGCACACTGCACCGGCATGTTCCGGTGGAAGTACTGTTCCCATGCGTGCATCGGACACCGGCATAAATTCCACCTGCAGATGTGCCGGCTGTCTGCCCATATGCAATACCGTGACGAAACTTCCAAAATCGTGGAATGTATGTTCCGCCTTCAGACAGGTACCCGAAGATAATTCATTATAGTGTCGGGAATAGGGATACACCTCTGTTGTCAGTGTCGGATTTCCCAAAGACAGCAATGTTGCTGCCGCATGCTTTCCTCGCCAGTGGACATAATTTTCCCTCCGGGAAATGTTTCCATCAAAATGAAAACGACGAGTACATCTGTGATCTCCCTCTGCACTGACAGTATCCCATATCAGCAATACATTTTGCTGCTTTAAGTAGATCAGTTTTCGCTGTACTATAGCATATCCATCCCGGAAGCCCCCCTCAGCATAGTCCGCAATTTCAGTAAAAGTACTGTAGACTGGCAACGGCACCGCAACTTTATCATACAGCCAGCTATCCTTACAATGCGTAAAATCGATATCGTCAATACATATCGTATTGTGGGCAGAAGGGCTTTTCAAACTGTTGCGCAGTGGAATATAACGGTATGTATAGCGTCCGGAATCCAAAAGAATGTCTTCATCTCCCATCGCAGCATCTATATGCAGCAGGTCAGCATGACCATGGCCACCTCCGAGATTCCCTCCATGCATATGAATAATTCCTTCATCTGCACCACGTAAAATAATATTTCCACTGTTTTGCAATACTGCGGATTTCTGCGGTGTTTCCGACATTGGTATCTTCCGGTACTCTATTTCTTTTTCCGGTCCGAGCGTCCAGAGGCATGTTTCCGGGAACAGGGCACCTGCACATCTGTGCAGCATTTCATCCTGAAACAACAGTGTTCCTGTAACCAACAGATCTCTGGCATCCAGATCATCCGAATCTGACTGCATAAAAATATGTCCATTCGGCTTCACCCATTTTGCCAATGCTATACACATTCTGTGTAAATTCTCCTGCATCCGCTGTGGAATATCACGTCCCGTCCGGTATGCCGCAAGCATCACATCCAGTCCACTTTCCAGCACCTCACAGTGATACATGGGGCTTTGCTCCCACTGGGTGCCATCCCGCAGAATCGCATGGTGCAGATTTCGATCCATGCGGTGCACGGCCAGATCACACCATTCTTCCCGTTTCAGGCAGATTCCCAATAGGTACAGCCCATGATCCTGCAAAATTCCCCAGTTGGACAGTTCATGAAATGTCCCATATGTTTCTTCTAATAGCTGTCCGTGCTGGCATAAGCTGTCCCTGATCAGCGGTAACAGATCCTTGCTGAACCCCTTGCATTCTGAAAACAGATGCAATGCTTTCAACCAGTTCACACTGCGGATCGCAGTATCCAGGCTCCGCCATGTAGTGTTTTTATTGGATTCCTGCAAAGGGACACGCGTAATCCAATCCCGGATCAGTTCCTCAAACTTATCAGCATAACAATGATTGCCTGTTTGTAACCATGCCTTTGCCAAATTCACAAAAGAAGTGTGGCGGTTCATGCTGAACAGCCATTCCCAATCTCCATTTCGGATATAATTCCAATCAACAGCCCCCGGCTCAGCACCAAAGCAGACCGGTTCTCTGCATGCCTCCATTTCCCAGGGATCTGTCATCATATACTCACCCCGGCACACCGCATCCGCAGTGGCAATACATCGTTGCACCTCTCCGGGATTGCGGCGCAGAGACTCTGCAGCAGCCGTTTTGAGATTACTACACCAAAAATCACAATACATATCCATTCTTTTCACCAATACATTCTCCAATCTGTTGTCAGGCGGGTCAACAGTTCCATATAGAAATAGTCTCCCCACAGATTACATTCATCCACTCCATCATCCTTTGGAATAGGATTAAAGGGCGATGCCTTGGCATACACACCATGCATCAGCAGTCCATTTGAAATTCCCGCATCCGGAACAGCATACTCTGCTGCAAGACGCCGTGCTGTTTTGACGACCATATGATATGTCTGTTCTGCCTGCTGCTGTGGTAAATATTTAGCCATTTCCAGCATCCCACAGCAGGCAATGACCGCGGCAGAAGAATCTCTCGGTTCTCCACTATCCTCTTTAAAGCACAGATCCCAGTAAGGTATACCGTCTGCGGGCAAATGTGCAAGATAATAATCCGTCACTCGTTGATACAGATCAATGCACCCAGTCTCATGGGTATAATGATACGCAAGTGCCATTCCATACATCCCCCATGCCTGACCTCTCGCCCACGCAGAATCATCCCGGTATCCCTGACGGGTACACCCATACAAAGGGGCACCCGTCTGCGGATCAAAAAAAAATGTATGAAATGTTGAATTATCCGTCCGCACCAGGTGCTTCATGCTGGTATGAACATGTGCATCCGCAATATTTCTGTAACGTTCCCTGCCTGTGACTCCGGCTGCCCAATACAACAGAGGTACATTGAGCAGGCAGTCAATGATCATACGGTAATTTTCCGGCGCATTCAACACTCCCCAGGCCTGAATAAATCTTCCTTTTTCCTGAAACCGGCTACATAATTTCTCCGCTGCAAGTAAGGCAGCCTTTTCTGCAGCGGGACTACCTGTAAGTATGTATGCTGCTACACAGGACGGAGTATATAAAAACCCCATGTCATGGTTGTCGGTATCTATGTTATGCTCTATACGGTGCAAAAAGCTGTCTACCTGTCTTAAGGCAGTCTGCCGGAATCCGGAATCCCCTGTATGCTCATAGGCCAGCCAATACATTCCTGTGCAGAACCCAGGGGTCCAGGACTTGTTTTCTACCGGATGATAAAATCCATCTTTCGTAGTAGAAGAAGGAAACCTGTCATCAAATTTTTCCAAATTATGTTTCAAGATGGTACATGCTCTGTCCAATGCCTTTATCCACAACTGTTGGTCGTTTTCCATATTATTTATGCTCCACTCTCTTTCTTCAAAATCATCACTCCGGAAATGGGAATTTCTATTTCTCTCCAGTCACCGGATAGTATCGTTTTCTGAATTCTGCTGCCCATACAATCCATTATTTCTGCATGGTATGTTCCGCCCAAACGTACCAACACTCTGTCTGATGCCGTCCCGTTGACAATATACGCTGTCCCTTTGCCGGACAGTTTTACCGTATTTTGGTCATAACAAAGTATCATTTCCTCTGTATCTGTATAGAAAACAATCTGCGCATAATTTGTCTCTGGTCCGGTTGGGTGCAGTTCTGCTTCTGTCAGTAAATTTTTATGTACACACCAGAAATCAAGAAGAAATTTCAGCATTTCGTAATGCTCTGCGTTCAGTTTGCTTAGCCTTACGGAAATCTGCGGTACGGCACACAGTACCTGAATCAGTTGTCTGGCTGCCAGCTCCGGAGGCTGTGTCCTATCCCACATAAGCATATCCGAATGAACCGCCGTATTCCCTGCCATTAAGCGCAGATGCACCGCTCCCAGCCGGTTTTGGAACGCATCTGCCGGGCAGTCTGCGACACGAAATATGTTTGCGTATTGCCGCATGGCGGGACCAATATAATTTTGTCGAAATTCAATCAGAATATTATGGTTTATAGCGAATACTGCCCGATATATTTCTTCCAGCATTACCTGTACGGCTTTTTCCAATGATGGTATGTCCATCTTTTCTGTTATAAGATCCTGCTCTGTGCGTTCAAAGGAATCTATAAAGTCCAGCTTCAATCCGTCCAGTTTCCAATCCCGTACGGCCTTTGCCAGCGTAGCAGCCCAATACTCTCTTACCTCCTTGTATCTGGGATCCAACGTATAGCACTTCCGTACTGCTGGTCCCAAATACATTCCCGCAAATCTTTCTACTCCCGAAGACAAGGTTCCTACATATGCCAGGTTATACCACAATATTACCCGCATCCCTTCCGTATGAAGGTTATTCACAAGCGTTTCCATCTGCCCTACTTTAGAGATGGCCGGATTCCAATCCCCACAATAGGCATAACCACGGTGAGTGTCATCCGTCTGCCATCCATCATCCAGCAAAACCGTCCGCATCCCCAGTTGTCTGGCCAGCCGACACTCCTGCAGGATTTCCTGTGGTGTGAGATTTTGATGAAATGCATACCACGTGGAATACATTGGCTCTTTTGCTTCCTTCGGAACGATAGCCGGGATGGCATTGCTTTCCCACCATTTTGTAACCTCTTGCAATGACTGCTCATAAGGCAGGTGTCTTGTATCTATTCGAATTACCGTACGGTATTCTTCCTGTTCAGTTGGGAGCTGCAGCGTAATTTTGCAGATAATTTCTGCTGTTTCCTCCCGCACTCCAGTTTTGATCTGTACCCGGTGCAGAGGCTCTGCCACCGCGATGGTCACTGTGTTCCGCCCTCCCTGAGCCACCAATTGGTGCACCGGTGCCCCTTTTATAATGCTGGCTGTCGTTTGAACACTGTTCCACTCTGGATGAAGCGGACATCCTCCCCGGGCTATCGGCTGCCATACAGAGAAGCTTTCATCTAATGGCAATGCTGCCGCCAGCCGAATCGTTTGTCCACTGCTGACACATCGCACTTCGGTCTCCTCAATCCCCGGTAACAGTTGTTTTGTGAAACAGGATATTTTTTCTCCGGAATCCGGTATAAAATTAATCATAGTCCTCTATCCTCCACGAATCCTGCCAATATAACCTGGGCACATTATCTTCAAAGCATAATGGCAGCCAGACATAATCTGCCACAGAGATGTTTTGCTTCGTAAGACTTTCCGTCGAAAAATTTTTGTATTGTTCCTTCAGTTCCGGTGCGCATTCCGAATCAAACATAGCCTTATAGATATCACATATATCCGGACGGTTTTCCGGCAGATCCGTCAGCCATCGGTCAGCCATCGCAATATACAGATCTTTTTTATCCGGATGTTTGAACACACAACTGATCTGACTGTCAAATGAAGTCTTTTTCGTATCCCCCATATGTGGAGTCCCCAGCTCTTTCCAGTGTCCGTGTATATCCTCAAAGCAAGCTGTCTCAGTAGGATTAGGGAAATATCCTGTTGTACCCGAAGTAAAAATATATCCTTGTCCTTTTCTGAAAAACACAGCTGGAGCCTCCCTCACATAAGGGGGACAGCGACGATAATAATGAGATGAATATTGTACGGTTGTATCCAGATAATCCGGTGTCAGATCTATGACCACCATATCCGTGTGTACCCGGTCGAATACAATGCATGCCCTTCCATCCGGAAATTGAACCAGATCAAAATCTCCGGAGTTCATTCCCCCCGGATGTAGTTTTTTATTCACCAGTTCAAAATGACCCTGTATATGGTCTGCCTGAGCCACGACCATATACTGAATATTATTGGGACCCATAATTTTCATCCACAAAATATATTTTTCTGTTGCAGCATTGTATAAAATGTGAGGTCTGTCCATCTTGCTGTTCGGATACAGCGGGCTTTGCGCATCCTGTGGCTGGGGCAGGCAGATGATTCCTTCATCCTGCCAGTTATATAAGTCTACGGAAGAATATAGCCGCACGCCCCAGTGCCAAATGCCATCGTAGCCAAAAGTCTTTTCTTTGTTTTCTCCATACCAGTAAAATTTCCCTCCACTGCACAGCATACTGCCACCATGGGCCTGAATACGTTTGCCGTTCGTATCGTACCAGGGTTTGCCCGGATAAATTGCATTATATTGTTCCATCGTATTACCCCTTTACCGCACCAGCCGTAAGACCGGACACAAAATATTTATTCAGCGAAATGTACAAAATCAACACCGGAATCAGTGAAATAACCGCTCCAGAAAACATGATATGCCAGGATGTGGCCGCTCCGGAGCTATTTTTTAACGCCATAAGTGCTACAATCAGTGTGCGCTGTTCCGGGCGTGAGGATGTAAACACCGTAGGCATAACATAATCATTCCATGCATCTTTGAATGCCAATATTGCAACCGTGGCAATAATGGGCTTCATTAACGGCAGAATCACCCGGTAATAGATTTGTCCAAAAGATGCACCGTCAATTTTAGCTGCTTCATCCAACTCTCCGGGAATCGTATCGATGTAGCGCATCATTAGATAAATATTTGTAATAGGTACTGAGAACAGCGCTACTACAATTAACGTATACAGGCAGATTGGGAGATGTAACGCATGAATCACATCAAACATCGCATATACACTCATTCCACCCAATTTAACAAAAAGGAGTGAGGAAAAACAAAGAAACCAAAATTTTTTCCCCCGGAAATGTCCTCTTGCAAATACATAAGCAGCCATGCTGGATACAACAATTGCAATAATCACTTTTGCCGCCGTATACACAATACTGTTCATCAACAATGTTGGTAAATTAAAATCCTCTGACTGCATAATTTCACGATAGTTGTTCAATGTCGGGCTTGCCGGAATGATCACCTCCGGCTGTACCATAATCTCAATATTGGTCCGCAGGGATTGCATTACTGCATAAAACAAGGGAAATATCGTAATTACCGTTATAGCCAACAGTACGATGTACATAATACAATTTGCAATTCGATTTTGCCTTTTCATCTTTATTCTCCTAACTTTCTTTAATATAAATATAGGGTAAAAAAAGCTGCCTGTTTGTGTTTATTGTAAACACAAGCAGGCAGCTCTATAAGATGACATTTTTTGTCCCCCATCGGGAATTACATTGTACGACGATTTTTATCGATAAACTCAAAAATATCCAGTTCCCTTATTTCATTAACCAATTCCTGTATGGTACGATTACCTGTTTTTTTCAAGATACGATGAGCCATCTTCTTTACCGATTCAAGCTGCACATAATTCTTTTTTGCAATTGTCCGATAACTTTCCCCCTGATACAGTTCCCGTAAAAAATCCAGTTCTCCATCCGAAAGCTGTAGTATTTTATTGCATACAAATATAAATGAACTCTGGTTTTTGCGTGATTGACTTACAATTTTATCAGAAATTTCCTTCTCCAACGCCACACGTCCCTCTACTGCGGACTCGATTTTTTCTGTCAAATGCTCAACGTCCATAGTTTTCAGGCAATAATCATCCGCTCCTTCCGCAATGGCATCATAGATATAGGCGGAATCATCATAGCTTGTGAGCATCATAATTTTTATACTTGGAAAAGTATTTTTTATTTTGCTGATAATGCGCAGCCCGGCTTCTTCTGATTCCATTCGAATATCCAGAAGAAGCACCTGCGGATTGCACTGTGCCAGCATCGGCAGACAATCTTCGCTGTTATATGCCATTCCTACAACGCAGACCCTGTTGTAGAGTTCAAATTGCATACGGAAACCCTCGCACAGGAATTTGTCATCATCACAAATTGCCACACGAATCTTATCATTCATACACCTGTTCCCTCTTTTTTCTAAAATATTCCCGCATTTTTTTCTGATAAAGAGGAAATACCATTTGGACTTTTGTATAATGGTTCTCCTCACTTTGTATACGGCAAACACCATGATGCAGTTTCACCACATCTGCTACATAGCTCAGACCAATGCCTCCACCGGATGACCTGGTGGAAAAAAACGGTTCAAATACTTTCTTGCGGTTTTCTTTTTTAATGCCCACACCATTATCGTATATTTCTACCAAGACCAGCTCATCCTCCGGCATCACCGTTATGGTAATTTTTCCACCGGGTGCTTTCTTTTCCTGAATTGCCAATACCGCGTTTTGCAAGATATTTAAAAAGCATTCTGTCAGATGGGCAGTGTCTCCCTGAATATAAACAGTCGGTGGTGTGCTAAAATCCATCTGTATACTGCTTTCCTGAAGTACAAGCTGATGTTGTGCCTCCCGCAGACATGCAACCAGATCAACTGCGTCAAAGCTGGCGTGTACACCCTTAAAAAAGCGGAGCGTGTCATTAATTTTTTTTAAATATTCCAGTGTGATTTTTTCACCCTGACTGGCACATTCACATGCCTTTGCCTCCTCTCCCCGGTCTAAGTATGCCTGTACCAGCTTCAACCTTTGTGAAATTCCGATAAAGGCATTCTTGTATGAATGTAAAAACATATTGATATTATTGTTCAGTTGCTTTTCCTGTCGACGTTTTGCAAACCAGCTGCGCCCACTTAAAATATCATACGGTTTCAAAAGCAACATTAACATTAAAATTACACCGACCAGCACCCACATTATAGCCGGGAACAAGACATTGTAACTTTCGTAATAATAATTCATCGGAATCTTGACAAAATTGACATTGCCAAACATGATTTCAGCATAAATACCCCGAATCAAAATTACGTAAATCACAATATTGACAATACAGACACAAGCCGTTGAAACAACTGCATCCCGTTTTTTAATATATATTTGAGTTTTCTTATATGCCAATATCATAAACAGTACTGGCAATATCATGTACACTGTCACAATGCATTCATTTACGATGCCTATCTGCCCACTTAAATTTTGGTATATGGCCTGCCTTCTTCCCGTACTGGTGTAGCTCTTTATATGAATTATCTGTCCCACGATCGGATCGTTGGTAACAAAAAAGAAAATCGGTGCTAACAGCATCAATATGCCTTGGTATATTTTCATTCTTCTTAAATAGCCAATAAATATAAACGTTGCAAATAAATAGCATGAAAAGGCGGCATTAAACAATCGCACGATTGAAACAAACGGAATATGCATACGCAGGAGCCATGTGTATAACTGATAATCCAAATCATTTACAGCTGAATACAATGACACCCGAGACAGGTACAAAGTCCCCACTATCAAATTCAATGCAATAATCAGAAAATATGTGGCAACAAGCTTGACAAGCTTATTGGTATAGAAAAAAGCAAGCAGCATCAATGCCACTGCGCACAAAACACATGCCGATAAAAACATAACAACCCCTTTCTATGTATACTTTCTATTATATTCCATTTTCTCCCATCATCAAGCGGACATTTTTCGTCCATATCCATCATAGATTTCTTATTTTTTAAACTTTAATAGTCAGCAACATTATTCGTCGTAAAAAAGCGACCAACCTTTTGATGGTTAGCCGCTTTCTCTTTGTCTTATCATCAGGATCTGAGTTCCACGCCCAGCTTGTTGTTCAGATTCTTCAAGATCTTCTTCACGTAGCCGTCCACTGCCTCTGTGGTGAATTCTTCCTCCTTCGGGGCAAAGGTTACGGTGAAGGCCATGGACTTCTTCTCGGGTCCCACCTGTAATCCCTCATAGACATCGAAGAGTTCTACGGACTCCACGAAGCTGCTGGCTTCCGCGATGGCCTTCTCTACCTCGCCACAGGTAACGGACTTGCTCATTACCAGTGCCAGGTCTCTGGTCTCCTTGGCGAACCTGGAGATCGGTGCGAAGGTAGGAACCTTGCCGTATACGGGACGCAGGGCTTTCAGATCGATCTCTGCGATGTATGCGGATTCACGCATATCTTCTTCCTTCTGGATCTCGTAGGTCAACTGACCCAGGTAGCCAATCTCTTCGCCGTTGTACAGGATCTTTGCAGTACGATAAGGATGCAGGAAGGTCTTCTTGTCCTCTACATATTCGAAATCAATGAACAGTGTCTCTGCTACCGTGTCTACCAGACCTTTCAGGGTGAAGAAATTCTCTTCCTTACCCCAGATACCGATGCAGATGGTCTCTCTCTCATCGGGATACTCGGTCAAAGGCAGATCCTTAGGGATGAATTTATTGCCGATCTCGTATACTCTGCCTTCCAGACAGCCGTTCTTCTGATTACGGGCGATGGCATGAATCATCTGAGGTGCCAAAGTGGTACGCATCAGGGATAGATCCTCGTTGATCGGGTTGATCAGGCGGATTGCCTTTCTCTCCGGTGCATCCTCAGGCAGGCCTAACAGATTCAGATCGGAAGGAGAGAAGAAGGAATAATGTACACCCTCAAATGCGCCCTGTGCACATAATGCTCTCTTGATCTTAAGCTCGGTCTTCTGTTTGGTATTCATGCCGCCGCTGGTTACAGCTGCTGCCGCGAGAAAGGTCGGTGTTACGTGGTCGTAACCGTACATACGGATCACTTCCTCTGCAATATCGGGATAGGATTCCATATCTTCACGATATGCGGGTACCTGAATGGTCAGTTCGTCACCGTTAATTACGGGCTGGAAGTTCAGGGATTTTAAGATTCTCTCAATATCAGCGGTAGGTACTTCAATACCCAGTACACCATTTACTTTCTTGATGCTTGCCTTCATCTCGGCAGGCTCGATGGAGTTGCCGGTGCTGACTTCTACGTGAGTAGAGGATACTTTACCGCAGCCCAGCTCCTCGATCAAATGCAGTGCTCTCTTGCTGGCCATAACGGTAGCATACTCATCCACACCCTTGGCATATCTCTGGGAGGAATCGGAAGACTGTCCCAGTGCTCTGGAGCTCTTGCGGATATTGTCTCTTGCAAATTTTGCGGACTCGAAGATGACAGCCTCTGTGGTGTCGCGTATCTCGGAGTTCAAACCACCCATGATACCGGCTAAAGCTACAGGCTTTACGCCATCGCAGATAACGAGGTTATTTTCGTTTAATTCAAACTCTTTTTCATCCAGAGTCATGATCTTTTCCTTGTCATGGGCACGTCTTACATGAATGGCATTGCCTTCAATGTAAGAAGAATCAAATGCGTGCATAGGCTGACCCAGCTCTTTTAAGATGTAGTTCGTGATATCTACAACATTGGAGATAGATCCGATGCCTACCAGTGCCAGACGTCTCTTCATCCATGCGGGGGATTCGCCGATTTTCACATCAGTTACATAGTGTGCGATATATCTGGGGCACAGATCCGGAGCATCCACGGTTACGGTAAATCCGTCCTTGGTAATGCCGCTCTCAGTATAATCCAGTGCCGGAGTCTTCACAGGCTTATTCAGGATAGCCGCTACTTCTCTGGCAATACCGAAGATGCTCTCGCAGTCCGGTCTGTTGGCGGTAATGGCAATGTCGAAGATCCAGTCATCCAACTGTAACAGGGGCTTTACGTCCGCACCGACCTCAGCATCCTCCGGCAGTACCAGCAATCCGTTGTAGCCAGCGCCGGGATACAGATCCTCGTTCAGTCCCAGCTCGGTACCGGAACACAGCATACCGCAGGACTCATAGCCACGAAGCTTGCCTTTTTTGATCTTCATGGTACCTTCGATGGTCACATGATCTTTTGCGGTAGCATATACCTGGGCACCTTCCAGTGCTACAGGGTATTTGCCGCCTGCGTGTACGTTATCTGCACCACAGCAGATCTGCAGGGGCTCTGCGCCTCCTACGTTTACCTTACATACATGTAAGTGGGTCTCAGGGATCGGCTCACACTCTTCTACCAGACCTACGACCACACCACTGATATCCTTGCCTACTTCATAGGATTCCTCTACCTCAAATCCGCAGGAAAATAACTTTTCCTCCAGTTCCTTGGCTTCTACATCAATATCTACATATTCTTTTAACCAACTAAGTGGTACTAACATATCTTTTACCTCCTTCGGCGTCGTCTTTTACGACGTCCTCTCGTACTATTCCTTGCATTGCTACTGTTCTAAAATCATATTTCCGTGATCTTAGTCATCATTGATCTGATCCAGTACTCTCATATCAGATTGATATAACAGTTTGATATTGTTAATACCGTACTTTAACATTGCCAGACGCTCAATACCGATACCGAATGCCAGTCCACTGTACTCCTCGGAATCAATGCCACAGTTCTCCAGTACCTTCTTATTCACGATACCGGCACCCAGTACTTCGATCCAGCCGGTACCCTTGCACAGACGACAGCCACAGCCTCCGCAGGCGAAGCAGCTGACATCCACCTCTACGGAAGGCTCGGTGAACGGGAAGTAAGAAGGACGCAGTCTTGTGGTGGTACCTTCACCGAAAATCTTCTGTACCAGTACTTCCAGCATACCCTTCAGGTCGCACAGAGTGATGGTCTTGTCTACTACGAGACCTTCCATCTGGGTAAACATGGGAGAATGGGTCGCATCATCATCGGAACGGAATACTTTACCGGGGCTCAGGATCTTAATGGGAGGCTTCTGGCTCTCCATAACGTGTACCTGACCTGCAGAGGTCTGGGTTCTAAGCAGAAATTCCGGAGACAGGTAGAAGGTATCCTGCATGTCTCTTGCGGGGTGATCCTGCGGGGTATTCAGTGCGGTGAAGTTGTAATAATCGGTCTCGATCTCAGTACCTTCATATACGCTGAAGCCCATGGATGCGAAAATGTCGATTAACTGGTTACGCACCTGAGTTACAGGATGCAGATTACCGGTCTTACGGCTCTTTGCCGGCATGGAGATATCGATCTTCTCACTCTCGTAGCGTAGCTCCATCTCTTTTTCTTTTAACTTCGTATTCAGCTCGTCAAAATGCTCGCTGGCCCAGTTCTTCAGTTCATTGACTTTCTTACCGAAGTCAGCTTTCTCTTCCTTGGGTACGGAACCCATCTGCTTCATCAGACCGCCGATAATACCGTTCTTGTCCAGAATGGTCTTCTTGTACTCGTAGACACCCTTGGTATTCTCAATCTTTTCCAGTTGTTCCCGGATGTCGGCTTTGATCTGTTCGACTTTTTCATTCAATTCGTTTAAATCTGCCATCTTACTCCTCATTTCTGTGTGCTATTCTGCACACTGTGCTATTCTGCACACTGTGCCTTGTTGCACACGTGTTTTTACTTGTGCCTGGGTGTGTATTGCATTTTCATATTGTAACTATTCAGAGCCTCATTCGCAAAATCGCATCTGCGATGCTTACTTGGAGAACAGGCTTACCTGTTCTCTGCTCATTGAGGCTGCTTCGCCATTGGCTCTGAATAGTTACAAAAAACCGCGCATACAAATTCACCCCATTGGGACGAATTCATATCCGCGGTACCACCCAAATTCCTTATGTGAAAAATGAAAATTATTTTTACATTCACGATAAGACTCTTAACTCACGTAACGAGTGAGGAAACGTCATACCCTACCAAATCCATGCTCTCTGCTCTCGAATTCTTCCGGTATGCGGCTCGCGTGGGAATTTCGATTCTGCTTGAACCTCAGGAAGCTTTTCAGCCGGTGGGCTTCCTTCTCTGTCAGGAAAATAGAATCTTACTGTGCACGTTCATTGCCTTTACCTTGATATGATAATACCGAAATAGCGGAAATGTCAAGGTCTTTTAGCTTATTGTGTTATTATTAATAGCTGTCATTTTTAATGTTATCCCTATATCTTTATTCCATCTTTTAAAATCTCTTTTGTCAGTTCCGGATTATCCATCAGCTGCTCCAACTCCCGTACTGCCATGAAATCCTTTCCTTTCCCGATATTACCATCTGCAATACCGTTATCCTTTTACTATAATATTGTTGCAAAATATCAAAAGGCTTATGGTTGCTTCTTATCCTATAATTTCATGTATCCAGACAAGCATTTCCCCCTCTCTTCGATTATTCCAGTATGCATATGGTATTGCCTGAATATTCACGTCCGAATAACTCAGTCCATCGCTACTGTATAATCCCTCGCTTTTTGATATCAGCCTCCGTCCTTGTAATTCTATCTCAAAGCATTCAGGAAAAGATCGAGATTTCCTCACGTGTGCTTCTTTGCTACTTAGATAGATACATTGCAGATCCGGTCCATTATCAATCTCTTCCAGGCAATATACAATGGGACCTCTTTTTATTGCGACCTTGCCTACGTCCGCACTGACCTTGTAGTTTGCATGAAGAAACGCAACTGGCATGTCAAATTGAATGTCTATTCGGCTGTTCTCACAGATTTCAACATATGCATAGCCGTTGTTTACTTTCAGTTCCTGTTCTTCCCCATTGCAGTATAGTTGAAAATTTTCACTATAACTTGGAATGCGGAAATGCAGTTTTATTTTTTCTTTTACTCCCTGAACCTTAACTTTTATATTTCCATTCCATGGGAACATGGAATCTATTCTGATCTGTACTACATCATTATTAACTGGAATGTCTGTCTGGTTCCCAATATATAAATGTGTATAAATGTCGGCTCCGTCAACTCCATATATATACTGTCCAAGAGATGCCAAAGTCCTTGCAATGTTCGGAGGACAGCAGGCAACACCAAACCATTTCTGCCTCCTTGCCTTTACATGTGCCCTTGATGTATGGGGCATACATTGCCGTGGCTTTATCTCCAATGGGTTAACATAAAAAAAGCTCTTTCCATCCTGTGCGATTCCTGCCAGGATATTATTATATAATTCCTGCTCCATTACTTCTGCATATCGTGAATCCCGTGTTATATTTGCCATCCGCAGACTGAACAGAGCCATACCGATAGATGCACAGGTCTCTGAGTAATTGCTGTCATTCTGCAGATCATAGTCTGTCGTAAATCTTTCAAGGAAACCTGATGACCCAATTCCTCCTGTAATATACATCCTCTTCTGTGTAATATTTTCCCACAAGTTCTCGCAAGCTTCCATCAGTTCCTTATCCTGATATTCCTCTGCCACATCCGCCATCGCTGAATACATATAAACCGCCCTGACTGCATGTCCTTCAGCTGTTTTCTGTTTTCTTACCGGTTCATGAGACTGGGAATACGCAGGATCATAATCCTCAAGTTCAGGAAAAATTCTTTTAAAATTTTTCTGCTTCCGCTCTACCAGAAAATAGTTTTCCCCTACCCCTCGGATGTCCAAAAAATACTTCGCCTGTTTCAGGTATTTTTTATCCTGTGTTACCCGGTAAAGTCGGACTAATGCCAGCTCTATCTCCTGGTGTCCTGGATATCCATGATTCTGTCCCTCCTCTGGTCCAAAGGTTCTGCAGATCAAATCAGCCAGTCTGATCATACTGTCAAGAAGTTTTCTTTTTCCTGTTCCTTCATAATAGGCAATCGCTGCTTCTATCATATGTCCTGCTGAATACAGCTCATGTCCCTCACAAAGATTTCTCCATCTTTGTTCCGGTTCCTTTATAATAAAGTAGGTATCCAGATATCCGTCTTTCTGTTGTGCCTGTACAATCACATCAATTGCGTCATCTGCGAGCTTTTCCAACTTCTCATTCTTTTTTTCTGCCAGTGAATATCCAACTGCCTCCAGCCACTTGGCCACATCTGTATCTTGAAATACTGCTCCATAAAACTGACCCTTTTTTAGTCCTGCCGCAATCTTAAAATTTTCAAGGCAATGACTGGATTCTACCCCTGGGATATTGTCATTCATAATGTCCCACTGGTAGGGAATGATTACGTCTTCAACAAGATCCGTATACCGTTTCCAGAATGCATCTGTAATATTTATTTTTGAAAGCTGAACAGTGTTTAATCTCATACTTCACATCTCCCTATGGTATCCTAAAAAAATTTGCTCTCTATTTTATCAAAATCGACGCTTCCAAATCGATCCAACATCGCCCAATATGCTTTCACACCAACTGCATTGATCCATGGAAAGCAGGTCTTATTTCCTTCTCCCTTCAGCCGGTAACCAAATCCGGTATCTGCTGCAAACATCGGGTCATCCACTGCCCACCAGCTGATCAGATATCCTTCCTCCTGTAATCCCGGCATTGCATAGCCCCACTGACGCTCTTCTGTTTCTACTGTCTGGTTACAACCAAGCCAGTATAATCTGGCGATGTCAAAAAGTTCCCTATCCTTTGCATAAACAGCTATCTGTGCTGTTTCAGCAACCCCCATCAATTGGAACGGATGGACATAACCACAGCCACAGGTATCACATGCTCCCATTCCCGTACTATGGAAGCCATATTTATGCAGAGTACTGTCCTCTGGAAGTGGTACATCCCACAAGCATACCCAGGATGCGAAGTAATGTGCAGCCCTTACAGCTGCATCCAGAAATTCCTTTTTCTTAGTCGTTTCATACAGCGACAACATGCCAAGCATTGGATACAGGATGCTTTCATTATCAATCAGCTGTCCTTTTGCATAAATACTGTCATGGACGCCACCATTAAACCGTACCCTGTCAATAATATATTCTTTTACAAACATACCAGCCCTGCTAGCGGCCTTTAGGTATGCCTCATCTTTAGTCAGTTCATATAACTCTGTCAAAAATGTAATAGATGTTCCCGTTGAAGATTTCTGTTCGTAAACAGTATTTCCAAACCATTTGGTAGGCTCAAGTAATGGCTTTCCCTTAAGGTCATATGCCCTGTACCAGCCTCCGTCTTGCTCCTGCGTTCTTAAAAGAAATTCTGCATAATTTTCTATTGCTTCCAGCCATCCAGGATGCTCTGTTCCTTTTGCTTTTTCATAGCAGTACAGCCGGAGCAGTGCCGTGACATCTTCATTCATACAGCGCAGATATGCCCCTTTCATGCTTACCAGCTTCTGAATGACATCCTTCCGGTACTCATACAGCGGTCCCATCAATTTCTCCAGTTCTTCTCCCTGTGCATATGCTAATGGCAATAAAAGTCCCGTCCACCAGAAGTTCACGGATTTGGTGTCCACATTATACAGGTTATAAAACATACCTGATTCCTTTATGTGGATTGTATTCACAAAGAAGTCTGCTGTTTTCACTGCTTTTCTTCTGTATTCTTCATTGTTATGCTCATATCCATATCTCAAGACATTATAGGCATTCAGAATGTTCTGTCCTGTAAATCCATACTGTATAATATTTTCAAGTTGCACTCCATCCTGCGGATGACAGTTTAACACATAACCTGCCGGAAGGTTTGGATCTTCTTCTGCGGTTTTGTCTACATAATAATGATCCAGTGCATCCAACCTCAGCCTGATGAGTTCCTCCGGCGGTACACTTAATGGCTCCGCTTGTGGATGTGTTTTCCTGATAATATCTCTGATTCCATACCAGCACGCATCATGATAATTCTCATATTTGTGGTTTGAAATACGATAAGTCACCGTAAATTCTTCTCCAGACCTCAGAGGCCAGAAAGCACCAAAAGGTACCATCTTTACAATATATAATGCAATCGTTGCATCTCCCTCGTAAAAAGGATAACAGCAGGTCAGTCTGGTGCTTCCGTCACTGCCATCCGCTCCCATGCTTCCGATATCCGTTTTCTGAAGAAAAAACGCTTCTTTTTCCCCGGTTTCTTCAGAAATTTTGCGGACCGGATTGGAATCAAATGCCGGCAGCGGATCTCTTTCTATGCTGACAGCTTCCTTTGTTTCCTCTGAATAGCAGGTAAACATTGGATAATTAAAGCGATCATCCCTAAATATGATTTTTTTTGTATGAAAATAATCCTCATATCCATCCTCATCCAGATCATTCTTGTCATAGATGGCCGGTGGAGCAAAATATCGCAGTTCTTCAAAATTATTCTTTCTTTCCGGGAACAGTGATATCTCCGTTCTGAGACGTATTCCAGGATATTCACTTTCCTTAAGAATACGCACCTGTCTGCTGAGAACAACCGATCCCTCTTCTACGCAGTAAACATCTGTAACTTCCGTCTTTCCTACCCATTCATCTTCTATTTCCGCACATGCCTTTAATCCATTCTCTGTCTGTGTAATCCTTGTGTAAGGATATTCCCTGCGAATTACAGAATCTTTCTGTCTTCCATTCCAAATCTCGAGAATAACTGGTTTCGTAATCCTTCCAATAGCCAATTCCGGATTTTCCAGTTGCATTTGTTCATCCAATACATTAATCTTCATACTTTATCCTTTCACAGCTCCAGCTGTTAACCCTTTCACTAAATCTTTTTGAAAAATAAACGTTAAAATAAATGCCGGAATCATAAACAGGATTCCTGTTGCTGACATACTTCCCCAAAAAGTCTGGAAGGATGTTACATATCCGGCGATGCCGACTGTAAGCGTTTGTGCGTTCTTTGTTGAAGTAAGGGACAGAGCAAACATAAATTCATTCCACGAAAACAGAAATGCCATGAGTCCTGCAACACCTACTGATGATCTGGACATTGGAAGGACTACCTTTAGCAGAATTCCCCATGCAGAAAGTCCATCCAGCTCTGCTGCCTCTTCCACTTCCCTTGGAATCTGTCCAAAAAAATTTTTCAACATCCATATGATCAGTGTCATCTCAAACGGAATGTAGGTAATGATCAATCCAAGTAATGTATCACTCAGATGAATATTACGGATGACTAGGAAAAAGGGAATTACCATAGCAACCGGCGGAACCATTCTGACTGCAGTCACAGCTGCAAAGACCGGTTTTGTCTTTTCAGTCACATATTTTGCAAAGCCATAAGCTGCCGGAACGCCAAGCGCAAGTGATATCGCGCAGCTAAAAAATGTAACCAGAATACTGTTTCTGATATAAGCCGGGAAATTTCCCATAAGCACTTCTTTATAATGCGATAAGGTTGCCGGATGTGGAAGCAGATCCGGTGGGATTGCAAACATCTGCACATCCGTTTTTAATGATGTAATTGCTGTCCATATAATAGGAAACAGGGTAACTATGGAAAATATTGCCAATAGCAGAAAAATCAAACTATTTATTACTTTTCTTCTGTTCAAGACTATTCCTCCTCGCTCATCCATTTATTGCATAGAAAACTCAGAATGCAGATAATCAACATAACCAGAAAAGCTGCCGCTGATCCCTGACCAAATTTCCAATCCGAAAAAATCCTCTTATAGATAAATGTACTTAGTACCTCCGTTCCCCCGCCGGGACCACCGCCTGTCAGGATATAAACAAGATCGTATATTCGAAACGCATCGGTCAGGCGTATTACAAGAATAATCAGTATCGTAGGCTTAAGCTGGGGAAGAATAATATGAAAAAAAGTCTGCGTACGGTTTGCACCATCAATAGATGACGCTTCGTTCAGTTCTTCTGACAATCCTCCAAGGCCTGCCAGCAGTACAAGGATAACAAATGGCGTAGCCAGCCAAAGATTTGCCACAATAATAGTTACCCAGGATGTGGAAACCTGAGTAAACCACAAGGGTGCTTCAAATCCCAGCTTATTCAGCAAGGCATTAATGATACCGTACTGATCCGCAAACAGCCATCTCCACTGAAGTCCGGAAACAACAGGAGCTACCATCAGCGGCACAGCAAAAATCAGACGAAATACCCTTGATCCTGCAACCTCCCGATACAGCAGCAGTGCTACGACAAATCCAATAATAAATTCTAAAGTAATCGTTGTGATTACAAAGAAACAGGTATGTCCCAATGCTGCCAGGAATTTAGAGTTTGTCATGACGGAAAAGTAGTTTTTTAATCCTACAAAACGGAAGCTATTATTAATGATTGCATCTGAATCCGATATGCTGATGGCAAAAGCGTAAATCAACGGGACAAAAAATATAACAAGCAATACCAGACATGCTGGTGCTATCAGTGAATATCCTGCCCTTCGTCTTTTTTTCTCTCTGATAGAAATACTTCCTGCTTTTCTACTCATTATTTTTCACTACTCCTTACAATAAAGCCACTATTTGGGGTTAAAAAATCCCCATACAGAAAATCGTATGGGGATCTGTCTACCTACTGGATTGCTTCTTTAATTGCTTTTTCAGCTTCAGCCAGTCCATCTTCCACACTCACCTGCTTTGTCATAATGCCTGATAATGTATAGGATAATTCATTTTGAATAGTTGGGAAATTAGGGTTCTCTGTTGCGTTGTGTGCGTACTGGAGTGCATCACTCATAACCTGGATGCTTTCCTTATCAAACTCTGTTAAGGTATTGTCATTACTAACGATTTCCAGAGATGAAGTTCGCGGCACCGGATTGGAATTGGCAATTCCAAGCTGTGCCAGTTTCTCAGAAGATGTTGCCCACTTTATAAACTCCCAAGCTGCATCCTTATTCTTAGAGCTGCTGGAAATACCAAATCCCCATGTCCAGGCTGCCGTAGACTGTTCTTCACCTGCTGGTTGAATTGCTACTGCAAACTTGTCACTTACCTTTGACTGTTCAGGATCCTTGGCCATGGCAAACATATAAGGCCAGTTTTTAACCATGGCAACCTTACCCTGCATAAACATATTATGGACATCTGCATTGTCATATCCGATAGATCCCGGCATAACACTTTCATCCTCATACATCAGCTTCAGCATAAAGTTAAATGCCTTTGCATTTTCAGGCGAATTCACTGTTACGTTGTTATCAGCGTCAATAATGGAACCACCTGCCTGGTAGAACCAGTCAACAAGATGTGTCACCGGCTCTCCTGCCTGCTTTGCCTCTATGATTGTTCCATATACATCGTCTTTGGTTAACTTCTTAGCTGCTTCCTCATATTCTTCCCAAGTTTTTGGAAATTCCGTAATGCCTGCTTCTTCAAACAGGTCTGTTCTGTAAAATACAACCGGTGTGTGCACAAAGAAAGGAATAGAATATACTTCTCCATTATAAGAAGATGCATCTAATGCAGCTTCATAGAAATCACTTTTATCTTCCTCTGAAAGTTTATCTCCCAACGGCTCCAGATATCCTTTAGAAGCAAATTCAGAAATCCACGGCTGGTCCGTATCGTAAATATCAATTGCTCCACTCTGTGAAATTGCCTCCTGCACAAACCTCTCATGCATATTATCATGCGGTATTTCTACCCATTCAATCGTAATTCCTGTTGCGGTTTCAAATTCGCTTACGTTATTTTTAAAAAACTCAATATTAGGTGAACCGGATTCCACCCCGATTACAAGCTTGGTTCCTGTAAAATTTGCCGTCTCTGCTTTATCCTCTGTGCTGTCTGCCACAGTCCCACCTGTGGAGCCGATTGTGCTTTCCGTATTACTGTTCCCACATCCGGCCAGCAAAGTCATTGTTGTTATCGCACACATCATCACTTTTAAAATTTTCTTTTGCATAATTTTCCTCCTGCTGATTTAAATAACTGAATTTTTCTCCAGAAATTCACAGGGCAATATAACTTTCCTGTCCTCAGGTGTTTTTCCACTGATCAGGTCTAATAATATCTGTCCTGCTTTCTCTCCCATCTTTTCCAATGGAATATCAACGGTTGTTAACCTTGGTCTGGTAAATCTGCACTCCTGTCTGTTATCAAATCCAATCACAGAAACATCTTCCGGAATCCGTACACCGTCATTCAAGGCTGCATCCATAAAGCCTACTGCCATCAGATCATTCATGGCAAAAATTGCCGTTGGTTTTTCTTCTAACTGTTTATATCTTTCATATGCCTTTACTCCATCATCAAATTCCCATGCTCCCGGAAAGATATATTCCTCCTTCAGTTCCTTCCCCTCTTTTTTTAGTTGTGTGATAAAGCTTTTTAAACGCTTCTGTGAAGGCAAGGAATCTTCCGCTCCCTTGATTACCCCGATTTTCTCATTTCCGCGTTTCATCAGGCATTCTGCAACATCCACAATAACATCTACATTGTCGTAAGTTACGTAATAATTATTTTTTGATGTGTCATAACAGTAAACCAGGACAATCGGTATACTCAATTTTGGAATCAGTTCCATTACATCCCTGTCATGCATCGCAACATAGACAAGTCCGTCAATCTGTGTTTTGTTAAACAGTTTTATACTTTTACTTATTGCTGACTGATAACTGGATAATTCAGAATAATGGTTTCCCGTTTTCTCAAGAAGACTCATATTATTCAGAATCACTGCATACCCCTGTTTTTCAACGTAATTATTGATACCGTTAATAATTCGTGGTGTCTGAAAAGCTGTAATATCTTCTACCATGATTCCAATCGTATTGCTCTCCTTTGTCCTGAGACTTTTGGCAAAACGATTGGGACTGTACCCCTCCCTTTCTATAATTTCCATTATTTCCTTTCTTTTTTTCTCACTGACATTTCCAGTTCCGTTGATCGCGTTCGAAACTGTTGCTGCAGTTACGCCTGCCAATTGCGCAATTTCTTTCATATTCATAAGAATTTCTCCTTAATTAATCGATTAACTTAATTAGAAAATATCATCTATAAGCAAAGTTGTCAATCATCTAATCTCTATTCCGGGAAAGTTTGGTACATTTTAATAGTTAATATTTTTATTAACTGGTAATTTTTGAAGACTCTGTAATATTTCCTTTACACTAATCCTTTTCAGTCGTCGCAATAACCGATATGTTCTGATTGGTTTGCTCGTGTAAATTTGAGCCGGTAACAACTGGAATATAGTTAAAGTACGCACATATCATGCACATAAAAATAGAAAGCGAAATACGAATTCCACTTTCTATTCACTCAAATCTCTATATTATCCGTTCTCCTTGATCTCCAGCATCAAAAGTTCCATGGTCAGGTCAAAGTTTACATTGGCATCCAGACGTCTCTTGGCCTTGTCCAGAGCTTCGATGACTTCCTCGATTCCTTCATAGCTGCTGCGCTGGGCCACACGGCGGATGGCACTGATCTCTTCACGGAAAACGAGATGGTTCACATCACTGGTTGCCTTGAACAGGAGCACATCCCGGTACCAGATGGCGATCAGATCCAGATAATCATTGATCTGCAGCTTATATTCCGTAATCTTTTTGATCGCTGCGGTGATCTCACTCAGATCCATATCCTGAATATATTTCAATAGCGACAACGCTTCATTCTTAATATTATCGAAGTCCTCACTGGACGCCAGGGATTTCGCCTTGCCGATATTACCTCTGGCAAATGCCACACAGACCTCCGCTTTATAATCCGGCACCTGTAGCTGATGCATGAGATAATTACGCACCAGTTCATCGGCTACCGGCTTCATGTTCAGTACCACGCAACGGCTGAGGATCGTCGGCAGCAGAGAATTCACGTTAGAAGTCAACAGCATGATCACTGCATACTCAGGCGGCTCCTCCAGCGTTTTCAGGATTGCATTCTGCGCCTGGGGAGTCATCTTCTCCGCCTCGTTCATAATATAGATCTTATACGGGCTGCTGTAAGGCTTGATGGCAATATCGTTGTTAATCTGCGCACGAATATCATCTACGCTGATGGTATTCGGCTTCTCATGGCTGACATAGATAATATCCGGCTGATTGTCCGACAACGCCTGCTTACAGGAATGACATTCCTGACAAGGCTCGGTTCCGCCCTTTTCACACTGCAGGGTCATGGCAAATACTCTGGCAATAAATTCTTTGCCGGAGGATTTTTCACCGTTGATGATATAAGCATGGGAAATCTTCTTCGCCGAAATGGCGTTCTGTAAATGCTCTTTAATCTGTTCCTGACCTATGATGTCATGAAATGTTGCCATTGGTATTCCCCCTGTCTGTATCTTATTGTCTTTTTGGTCCTGCTTTTATCGTACTGCCTTCTTGCGAATCACGCAAGCGTTTCCTGTATTTTTCATCAGGTAAAGATATCCAATAACAGTCCCCGGATCTCCCCGATCTTGTTCAGGATCGCCAGATTGTCTTTTTCATCCTTCATCAGTTCCTGTGCCAGCTGATCCAGATTCTCATCCACCAGCCGGATAATGCCGTACACACGGTGCCGTCCTCTCCGATCCAGGAAGTTCTCTCTGGAAAAAGAATGGGATCTGGTCACCACTTCATTGAGAAATTCCTTGACCAGTCCACGATAATGCCGCATATCCTTCACATCCCGTTTCTTGGCCAGCTTTTCGCCCTCTGTGGTGATCTCCGCCATCAGGTTCGTCAGTCTCTCCTGCAGTTCTGCTTCTTCCACATGGCTCGCCAGCATGAACTTGAAGCTGCCATCCGTGGGCGCTGTGTTCTGTACCTGCTCCACGGAAGCCGGCTGCTGTATCTGATTTACTCTCATTTCCATACGCCCACCTCTTTTCCTCTGTTTACCGGCTATATTCCGGCATTTTTCTTCTCTGTTATCAGTATTTCGGCTATATTCCGGCTTCTTTTAAGTACTTTGTAATATCTTTCAGACATTTTGTCAGATCTGTATTCTCGAATCTGTCCCGGATCCCTGCTGCCGCCAGCTTTTCTTCGGAGAAATCTGCGCTGTCCGCCAGAAATCTGCGACACATCTCTTCGTACTTCGGCTTCTCCTGTCGCAGTTCCCTGTCCAGTGCCCGCTGCAGGCGTACACCGTCATCCAGCTCAATATAGACCGGCAAAATAGCTTCTGTTCCGAAATAAGCAGTCATTTTCTCATAGGCTTCCAGTGTTCCGATCATGAGATAATTCTTCGTGGTCAAATCTATCTGTCCGTCATCCACTGTAAAATACCGCCAGATGCCATAGACCGTATTATAAGCTCTGTCCTCTATGACCTTTCCCTGTTCCTTCAGGGTCTGAAAACCGGTCTCATCTGTGAAAAAATATTCCACACCGTTCTCTTCCCCGGCCCGGATCGGTCTTGTCGTATAAGGCACGATGGTCCGAAGATCCATCGTGCCCTCTTTCATCAGTTCTTTAAATATGGTGTCTTTTCCGGAGGAACTTTTCCCCATGAGATATACTATTTTTCCCATATCTGCGTTCTCGTTTTCCCGCTCCTGTTTCGGCTGTTTGACCGCCGTACAGTACGTTTTTATTCTACTTCCACCACGTGGATCATATCGGTCTTACCTACCACGCCCAGAGGTACACCTGCGGTGATGACAACCGTATCCCCGGTTTTCACCAGACCTGCCTGCTTTGCCTTGAATACCGCTTCCTCGAACAGAGCATCCGTGGTCCGCTCCTTCTGGATCATGACAGGTTTTACACCCCACAGCAGATTTAACTGGCGGTATACCTTCTCATCCAATGTACAGCCGATGATCTGGCATCCGGGCTTATAACGTGCGATCATATTCGCGGTAAATCCGGACATGGTAACAGTGATGATGGCTGCTGCCTTCAGGTCAGATGCCACGCTACAGGTTGCATAAGAGATTGCCGTGGTAATATCCGGAGTCTCCTGTCTGTCTTCCTTGACTCTCTGCATTCTTCCGCGATAATCGATATCCTGCTCTGCTCTCTCCGCAATGCGGGACATAGTCTTAACAGCCTCTACCGGATACAGACCGGCTGCGCTCTCGCCGGAAAGCATGATGGCTGTGGTTCCGTCATAGATCGCATTGGCAATATCTGTTGCCTCCGCTCTGGTCGGACGTGGATTCTTGATCATGGACTCCAGCATCTGGGTCGCAGTGATTACATGCTTGCCCTGTGCCACTGCCATCTTGATCATCTTCTTCTGCAGAATAGGTACTTCTTCCAGAGGAATTTCTACACCCATGTCACCACGTGCTACCATGATACCGTCTGCCACGTTAATGATCTCTTCCAGATTCTGGATTCCCTGCATGTTCTCGATCTTGGCGATGATCTTGATCTTGCTGCCTCTGTCCTCTACGATCTTGCGCACTTCCTGAATATCTTCCCTGGTTCTGACAAAGGAAGCTGCGATAAAGTCAAATCCGTGCTCTACACCAAACACAATATCTGCCAGATCCACCTCACTGATATAAGGCATGGACAGAATCGCTCCCGGCACATTGACACCCTTATGATTCGATACAAAACCGCCGTTTATGACCTTACATACAATGTCTTCTCCTTTGATCTCTTCTACCGTCATCTCGATCAGACCGTCATCGATCAGGATCGTTGTCCCGACATTGATGTCATTTTTCAGATTTTTGTAGGAAATAGTGGCTCTTTCCGCTGTTCCCATGATTTCTTCCGTTGTCAGGACAAACTGCTGACCGGATACCAGCTCTACCTTACCGCCCTCAAAATCACGCAGACGAATCTCCGGTCCTTTGGTATCCAACAGAGTTGCTACCGGCAATCCCAGTTCTTTTCGTACTTTCAGTACTCTGTTGTATTTAACCAGCTGTTCCTTATGGCTTCCATGGGAAAAGTTAAAACGTGCCACGTTCATGCCTGCAAGCATCAATTCTCTTAATTTCTCCTCACTCTCACTGGCCGGACCGATGGTGCAAATAATTTTGGTTTTTCTCATACAGGCTAAATCCTTTCTGCTGCTATTTTTTTTGATTTTTGACTACGGTAATGCAATATTCGTCTTTTTCGGTGACTCCCTGTACCTTCAGACCCTTTCTGAAATACTCCGCAAGCTTTCGGCAATGGATCTCTTCGATCTGTTCTCCCGGTACCAGCACCGGAATTCCGGGAGGGTACAGATTCACAAAATCTCCTGCAATCCTGCCTGCAGCCTGTGCCAGAGGAATCTCCTCTTTTTCGGCATCCCATGCATCCGCAAGAGACAGACTGACTTCCGGCTGCATGTGATAGAGAGATGTCTCTCTGGAATCTCCGCCTTCCGTCTGTGGCTGCGTCTGCCACTTTCCCGCAGATATGTCACGATCGATGGCAAGCAATGCATCCGTCATTCTTGTGTATGCCTCGTCACTGTCTCCTATGGTGAACATCGCAAGACAATGATCTGCAGCTGCCATTTCCAACTGCAAGTGGTACTCCTCTAATAGAATATCATAAATCTGCTGTCCTGACAAACCTGCCTTTGGAGATAATATCACCAGTTTTCCGATATCCTGTCTGGCATCCAGCGGCAGGAAATGAAGGTTCCTGCATTCTGACAGTTCTGTCAGTATTCTCAGATAATTCACCTGCAACCGGGCAAACAGATAATCTCCCTGCTCCTTTACCAGCTGTAGTGCATTGTCAATTCCTGCCATTAGTACATAGGATGGACTACTGGACTGATAAATATGCAAAAACCTACGCAAACGCTCTCTGTCGACCAGTCTTCCGTTGACATGAAGCAACGCGCTCTGTGTCAGTGCCGGCAAAGTCTTATGAACACTGTGGATCACCAGATCCGCGCCACACTGGCAGCTGTTCTTCGCAAATCCTTCCGCCAGTCCCAGATGAGCACCATGGGCTTCATCCACGATCAGAGGAATTCCTTTACTATGTACCAGCTTTGCGATCGTCTCTATATCTGCGATCCTGCCTTCATAAGTGGGTGACACCAGAAATACCGCATCCGGAACAGGCTCCCGGCTGAGTGCCTCTGCGATCTGTTCCGGAGTTACCGCATCATAAATATCATACTCCTCCATCATTTCCGGATACAGATAAGAAACTGTTAAATTTCTCAGATATGCCGCATGATACGCAGATTTATGGGCTCCTCTGGTCATAAGGATCCGCCCGCCCCTCGGAACCGCCGCACTGATTGCCGCCAGAACCCCGCAGGTACTTCCGTTGATAAGGTAAAAGCTCTCGTCTGCGCCGTACAGTCCGGCTGCCTCGTCCTGTAATCGTCTTAGGATTTCCTCTGGAGCATGTAGATTATCAAATCCATCAATCTCCGTGATGTCGATATCCATGATCTCCCGGGGGAATTCTCCACAAAGCAGTCTCTTATGTCCCGGCATATGATAAGGATAATAATCTGTCTTACTGTAGTCTTTTAATCTCTGGTATAATTCACCCAATTCCGTCATTCTCCTGTTTTGGGTTTCCACCCTTTTATTTTCCCTGCTCCTCTTCAATCTTCCGAAGCTTCTCGATCAGGGCTCCATGTCCCTTATGTACATGAAATGTCTCCATAAGCGAACACCATTTGTCTGCCATGGTGACAATCCAGGCTTCACGACACATGGGAACTGCGGAGATTGTTAGCGGCCACATATGTTTTTTTATAATATCTTTTTCCCTGGGAGTGAGATGGTATTCCTTCTGTGCATTGTGAAGCGCTCTTCCCGGATGATAAAAGCCATGCAGCTTATGGGGGCTGATATGATCCGGCGTGTGCCAGTCGTACAGAAAGTAATCATGCAATAATGCCCCACGGATCAAATCCTTTTTTTCACAGGGAATATGCAGCTTCTCGCTGATGGCAAGACTATATTTTGCCACATTCATACTGTGATCACTGACTGTCATGTTACCGTGCTGTACATGTGACCGTGTGGAGCGAAAGTTCTTAGAACGCAGAATATCCGGTGCTACCGCCCGGATCTCCTGCCTTAACTGTCGTTCTCTTTCAAATCTCTCTTTCCACTTCTGCACTTTTTTTGCTGAATGCTGTTTCATAAAACTGCCTTCCTTCTCAATAACCCCTCATCTATAGCCACACTGATTCGCATTAATAGTAATAGCATACTACCGGGAAACCGGTAGATACATATTCATAAATAGCTGCCGCCATATTCAGTGGCAGATTGACACAACCGTGAGAGCCTGATGTCAGATAGATGGTTCCACCGAAGCTTCCTCTCCAGGTAGCATCATGCATTCCGACATTTCCGTTAAAAGGCATCCAGTAGTTTACCGGCGTCTCATAATCCGCACCGCGTAATACGGCATTTTTTGTCTTATAGGTCAGTCCGAACACTCCGGGAGGGGTCATGCAGCCCGCTTTGCTCATATTACCGGATACAAAATCTGTCTCCAATACAATGCTTCCATTCTGGAACAGATAAAGATGCTGATTCGTCAGATCAATTTCCACGTAGGAATTACCGATATCGTCACTTCCCTTCTGTGCTCCCTTGCTGCTGTATACCGGTTCCTTGTCGATGTTTTCTCCCTTTTCAATAGAAGCTGTCAGTTCTTTGACCTCTTCCTCGCGGTCGGTCTTCCAGCCGTAAGCTCCGCTGGGCAAGGTAAGCTCGATTCCCTGAACTGTGGTAAACTTTCTCTTTTTGCCATAGGTATCGTATTCTTTGGCCTGCTCTGCTACGAATTCCTCGATTGCTTCCTCGTCCAGTTGGGGATCCTTGTTATCCGTCTGGATCCACTCATGGATCGTATCTCCGTCAACGACAACCTTATTGCCGTTCCAGTCATAGGTGATCTGTGCGCTGACCCATTTATTCATGGTATCACAGGCTTTTACCAACGCTGCATCCTCTGCCGTTATTTTGGCAGTTTCATAACAGCCCTGCTCCTCCAGATCTACCGTGGTATCTCCCTGCATGATTGCTGTGGATACTACTTCTTCTACCAGGTTGTTGTTCAACTCTATTCCCATGGTCTCCGGAATGATTTCATAATTCTTGTTCTTCTCGGAATATTCACTGATATAAGCATCTTCCGGTGCAATCATATTTTTGTTCTGCAGTGCAGGCATCTGTGCCAGTTGTTCCTGCAATTTGTCTGCATCATAGGACACACCCTGAACTACATCATGATTCTGCGTACTCCACAGCATCTCAATCCACAGGAATTCATTCTGTCTGTTCAAAAGCTCCTGTGCCGCATTCAAAGTATCCACCCAGTACATTCCAATCTCAGATGCTGTGATCGTGCCGATCTCTTCCTGCACACCGTTCTCATCTCTGCCCAGAATCTGTAAACTATACTGCTGTGACTGCTGATCCATGATCGCCGCTACCTCTGTCGCCGTCATATTACTGCAATCACTGTTATTGATATAAGTATGATTCAGGAAATGAGACTGGTAGTAAATTGCCACACCACCATATGCCAATAGAATTACTGCAACTACAGCTGCTACAATACCAATCCATTTTTTGCTCTTTTTCTTCTGTACCGCTGTCTCTTCCACAGGCTGTTTTGTTTCCTCTTTGCTCTCCGTTTCTTTCTTATCAGCCTCTTTCTTTGTTGTTTCTTCTTTTAATTCTTTGTTATCGGTTTCCATTTTATCTTCTGTTTCTCCCTCATCTTATTTCTGTTGCGCTCATTATAGCATTTAATTTCGTAAAAAAACAGTGTGAAAAGGCTGAAAAAAAGCCTTTTCACACTGTTTTAGAATACTACTTGCACTAATATCATATAAAGTATGGTCCCTACAGCTATACTCAGCAACGTATTTTTCTTCCAGATATGAAGCAATGCCACCACGGCAATAGACAACAATTCCGGAATTCCATGACTGCCGGTAAACAGATTAATTTCTTTTACACAGTAAATAACAAGAATCACCATAATGGCCGGCGGGAGTACTTTTCCCAGATATGTGACTGTTTCCGGAACCTCTCTCTTTCCACCAAATGCCACGAAAGGAACTGCCCGTATGATCAAAGTAACAATAGCTGCAACTGCTATGATTGCGACGGAATGTAACATTTTTTCTTAACTCCTAATAATATGATTGCGGCAATGGTCAATGCAGGTAATAAAAAGGTGTCTGCGCCCAGTACCAGTAAACACAGAACTCCGACAACGCCTCCGATGACTGCCGGTTTATGTTCTTTCGTATCCATCCACTGGTTGACTACTATAACTGTGAATAATGCCGTCATGGAAAAATCAATTCCCGTAGTGTCGATTGGCAGGACACTTCCGGCCAGTGCACCTACACAGCTTCCCAGAATCCAATAGCAATGATCCAACAGAGAAATGTAGAAGCTGACCCGTTCCTCACGCATTCCCTCAGGAACTTTCAGATCACATAACAGAGAAAACGTCTCATCCGTAAGGGAAAAGATCATATAAGGATATGTTATACCCGTTTTTTTGAAATTTTCTACAAAAGAAAGTCCGTAAAATATGTGTCTGCCATTGACAAACAACGTCATGATCAGTGTATACCACAGACTTGCTCCCGCCGTCAGCAAGGTGACCAACACAAACTGCATGCTTCCCGCATACACAAACAAGCTGATAAAAAAGGCCCACCAGAAGCCGTATCCTGCATCATTCAGCATCAGTCCAAAGGCAAATCCCAGGAAAAGATATCCCAGCATGACTGGTATGGACTGTACGATTGCGTAACGCAATTCTTTTACTTTACTTTCCATTTCGATTTTAAATCTCTTTCGTTGATTTCTTTGTTTCCGACGAATTATTTTAGCATATCATTCTTGTGCAGGCAATGGTCTGATATAGGTTCTCTTGTGCCTGGAAAAACTATGAGAAACACGCTTCGCGAGTTTCTCAAGTTATCGCGGCAGTCGCCAAGATCTCGTGCAAGCACGGACTTTGGCTCGTTGCTCGCGTAAATTAAAAGAGATCAATATACAAACCGTATATTGATCTCTCTGCAATGAGACACGGGGGATTCGAACCCCCGACAACTTGATTAAAAGTCAAGTGCTCTACCGACTGAGCTAGTATCCCATAAATATTTATTTTTGCATATTACAAATGCCCAGAACCGGAATCGAACCAGTGACACGAGGATTTTCAGTCCTCTGCTCTACCAACTGAGCTATCTGGGCATTTTAGATCTGAATTTTCACTCAGATCTTAGTAGCGGGGACAGGATTTGAACCTATGACCTTCGGGTTATGAGCCCGACGAGCTTCCAGACTGCTCCACCCCGCGATATTATGTTGTATATGATATGTTTTCCTTTTCAAAAATATTCCTGAAAAAGAAAATGGATGGAGGTGGATTCGAACCACCGAAGCAAATTGCAGCAGATTTACAGTCTGTCCCCTTTGGCCACTCGGGAATCCATCCAT